>Ga0076214_151_pt1 | contig 5381 bp, 5 predicted proteins | sample RifGroE2_FD_67699 | JGI IMG/M metagenome (GOLD analysis project Ga0076214, IMG submission 67699) | Parcubacteria bacterium GW2011_GWE2_40_8 | reverse complement strand
AAGAATAGCTTTCGGAGCAAACTAAATAACCATTTTTTATAAATATCTTATTTGATACACTCGACAAAACAACTTTGTAGAATAACAGGGTCGTTAGTGATTAGTGGCAAATTAAGGTAGCGGGCTGTCCCGGCAATCAACTTATCGTGGAGTTCTGGTATATCTTTTATTTCAAAAGCTGATTTGATTATATTTATGGATAATTTTTCTTCTACATAATTAACAGAACTATTAATAATTTTCTCAACATCCGCTATAGAAATAGGGATTTTCTTTTTCTCGTGTAGATACCCAATCTCAAAAATCACCACAGATGGAAGGATAATAATGTTTTTTCCCTCATCTGCCATTTTAAGGATCTGGTCAATACTGTCATTTATTACCTTCTGACCATTTAAAAACCTTATTATTGCCTGCGTGTCTATGACATATTTATTCATGTCTAATCACCGGTCTCATCCAGTATATGCCTTTGGGAATCTTGGGTCAGTTTTTTTAGTTCTTCATCAATTTCCTCATAATTTATATCGTAATTTTTAAAGAGCCCACCGATTTTTGATATTCTTTTCTTTTTCTCAGGAAATATTACAAGGACTTCTGATGTCTCCTGCGTTTCAGGCTTTTCAATCAATTCAATCACCCCATTGTGATATATGCCTTTTATTGCATTCATGGTTAATACCTCCAATTTTAAAATTATTATCGTTACCTCTCTAGCTACATTTTTTTATTTTAACAATTTCAATCCTCTGTGTCTAATTCTTTATCCATGCACTAATTGATCAGGCAAATCCCGTATCTCCTTTAGAATTTCTTCTTCATAGATTGTTTTAGTCTTCATAATAAACCTCCGAAAACGTAAAGTTTAAAATGATGGCTTCGCTTACGCTTAATCCACCCTACAAAACTTATACCTGAATCTTGCACAAGTGCAAGATAAAATAAGGTGAAACCATAAGGATTACCTCGTTATAATAGGGTAAGTGACATTAACCTAATAATAAGAGGAGGTAACCCAAATGGTTAAAAGGCAAGATAATGATAACTCTAAAAGTCGGGAAAATCAATGGAAAGCAGAGTGCCCTGCACAGGCTAGTAAAATAGGGCATTCTACGCCGTACAGTTATTGCAGTGAGCGGTTAAGCCCCTTTGGAGGGCTATTGGGGTTGGTAAAGTTTATGGAGTTGATACAATTCAAAGAGATATTTGCGGGATTGTATACACCTCCGACTCGCACACCGGACATGGGACACTATACTATGGTGTGTGGTTTTATAATGCTTTTGTTTATTGGATTCAACCGGGTGTGGCATTTTCTGTATATTCAGACGGATTCGATGTTGTGTTCGATATTTCAGGTGGTGAAACTTCCGTTTGTGACGACATACTGGCGCTATGTGGACTCATTGGGGATAAATCAAGGGAAGTCGTTGTTGGAAGTAATGAGTGCACTCAGGGAGCGGGTGTGGCATATATGCGAAATAGAATACCGGCGTATCCATATTGATATAGACACGACCGTAGAAACGATCTATGGCAAGCAGCAAGGAGGTCGCAAAGGGCATAATACGAAGAATCGGGGGAAGAAGGGATTTCGCCCCGTGCTGTGTTTTATAGAGGAGACGAGGGAATATTTTGCAGGGAAGTTACGGGTAGGCGAGACGATGGGAGGTGAGGAGGTAGGTGAGGTTATTCGGGGTTTTAAGAAATATCTTCCCGGGTGCGTAAAAGAGGTAACCCTTCGCGGAGATGGGGAATTCATCAGTTGGGAGAGTGTAGAAGCAGCCGAAGAAGAAGGGTATCAGTATATCTTTGGCAACAAGGGCTGCAATCCGCCCCTTGATCCCTTGAAATGGTATAAGATTCGGGAGAGCGACAAGGTTGAATATAACGAGTGTATCTACCAGCCGATGGGATGGAAACGGGCATGCCGTTTTGTTGTCATGCGTATACCGGAGGACAAACCAACAGAAGGAAAAGCTGTGCAAGGCAAGCTTTTTGAGGGAGAGAAGTATACCTATCGGGAATTTGTTACGAGCATGACGGGAAAAGCCCATAAGGTGATAGAGGAGTATGACAAGAGGGCGGATAGTGAGAACCTGATAGGGGAGGCCAAGCGGGAAGGATTGGCAGCAATAGTATCGAACAAGTTTATGACCAACTATGCGTATTTTCAGATCGTAATGCTTTCGTACAACATCTGGAGGTCATTCAAGATGCTTGCGGGACATAGCCAGTTGTTGGAGCAGCAGCAGCAACAACAACAAGCAGAAGGAAGTAAAGTGGAGACACAATGCGCTGCAAGAGAAGTGATAGACAATACGATACGGATAGCCCGTTTAAAGTTGTTGTTCATAGCGGCCAAGATTACTGGTCATGCGAATACCTATGAGGTGAAATATTCAGAGCATGATAGTCGGGTGTCCGGTCTTTTTCGGTTCATGAGGTATCTTGATGAACGTCTCCAGCAGGCAAGACCCTGGCTGGACGGCAGGAGATGGCTTCCAAAACACCTCTCGGTGCTTGGAATAAAGCAAGTTGCTTTTTCTCAGTAACGTTGGCGCAAGAAATTTCTTGCACGAGGTGTCTGACATGAGCAAGAAGCGGTGTTTCTGAGAGAAAAAAGACTTGCCCTCGTGAAAACTGGGAACGGCAATGGACGTATACCTACTTGGAGGGGGTGATCAATCAGCAATCCAGAAGCTGATTTGATAAAATTTCACCGCTCACACGGGAGCGGTCTGTTTGGTGCAAGATTCAGGTTATACATTCAATCGCTCTCCTCTAAAAGATTGTATTTCTCAATACTTTTTCTGCTCTATGCGTGTTGCCTATTGCGTTATTATAGGAATTTCTAACCAATTACTTAATTTTTAAGATGTGACCCTGATACTCTGCTCTTCTGCACACTGTAATTGATGAATTAATGCATCTAAATATTAATAGTAAATGGTCTTGACAAACCCATCCACTTTAGTATAATCATTGTTAGGTGGCAACGAAGCTTTTGTCCGTTTCGGGCAAATAAAGAACAACACAAATCATCTATAAGAAAGGAAGATACCACTATGAAAGACAGATACCACCCTCCTTACGCACAGTTGGAACTGTATGCAGATCTTGATCCGCTGGTCTATGACCAGTTAAAACGGGCCACTGATGCAATCTTCATCACGCCCGTGTTTGAGAACATTTTCTACGCGTTGCACGCGTTTAGCGAGAGTGAACTTGACCGTAAATACGCGATGCGCGCATCGAAGCTCGGTATCCCTGAAGCCGGAAGGCACCGATGGGTCCGGAGTCAGGGCATCAACGGGCTAGTATTTAGTTGCATAAATTAGCGAAATATGTAATAATCCCTCGAAAACTTCAATAAGTACGGAGGGATAAAATGGCTTTGGCAGCGAGAATAAGTTTGAGTAACGAAGAGAGTAGGATTTTGTTTTCGTGGTTGCGTGCAGGTAAAACTGAAAAGCGATTGGTTGAACGTGCAAAGATAATCTTAAGTGCATCAGAAGGCAAGACAAACATTGAGATTGCAAGAGCTTTAAATACACGGCAGGCGCGCATCAGCAAATGGCGCACAAGGTTTGCTCGATATCGATTGGAAGGGTTGTCAGATGCATCTCGAACGGGCAAGCCTATTTTGTATGACCACAGTACAGAGAAACGAATATTAGCCAAGTTAGATGAACCGTCTCCTCGTGGTTATGCCAAATGGAACGGCAGGCTTTTAGCAGAAGCGCTTGGGGATATTTCAAAAGATCAGGTTTGGAGGGTTTTGAGAAAGCATAATATTTCCTTACAAAGGAAGCGCAGTTGGTGTGTAAGTACCGATCCAGAGTTCACGGCAAAAGCAGCAGACGTTGTTGGGCTTTATTTAGACCCACCCGAAAACGCTGTTGTTCTTTGTGTTGATGAAAAGCCACAGATTCAGGCACTTGAAAGAGCTCAAGGATGGTTAAAACTACCGAATGGCAAGGCACTTACTGGCTTCAATCATAATTATACACGACATGGAACCACGACCTTATTTGCTGCTTTACATGTTGCTACTGGACTGATAAAAACGGGCCACTATAATCGCAGAAGGAGAGTAGATTTCCTTGACTTTATGAATACGGTTGTAGCTGATCATCCTGATAAGGAGATTCATGTGATTTTAGACAATCTCAATACTCATAAGCCAAAACGTGATATGTGGCTAAAGAGACATAAAAATGTTTTTGTGCATTACACACCCACGTATTCATCCTGGCTTAATCAGGTAGAATGTTGGTTCAGTATATTAAGTCGAAGTGCATTAAAAGATGCAAACTTTACTTCACCACAACAAGTACGCGAGGCCATTGATGATTTCGTAAAAGTCTACAACAAAAAGGCTGCTCCATTTGAGTGGACGAAAAGAAATGTCTATCGAAAAGAACTTAAACGATATTACGCTGATTTATGCCATTAAATACTAGGGATAGCACGGCTTCGCACGGCACTCGCAACCATCGAACGCGGCGTGGAGCAATTGTCTTCCAATACTGCCGATACGACCAGACTAAACAAACAGGTTCGCAGCCCCGAGTTTAGGGCATCTCTTGAACAATATATCATTCCGGACATACGGACTAGACTCCTTGAATCGACGGGCACGCCAGGCGAAGTCTCAATACTAGCAGCAGAGCTTCTCGAACCATCTTCATGGATCGTTGATATCGGTGATGTTTTTAAAGAGATAGGAGTATTAGTCAAAGAGCTTCTTGGATTACGCGAAGACCCCGCACGAGGGAACCAGCCGGACCCAACCACTGGAGTTCCCCGCTGGAAGGTAATCGCCACGAAAATTGTCAGAAAACTGGTTAAAGTCATCATTAGACATGCCTGTGTGGTGGTGAATATTCCGATTCCCATCATCGGCTCAATCGTGTGTTTAATTACAGAGCCCATTTGGGGTTGGGTGTGGCAACTACTTGAGGTGGAGATTTGGAGCTGGTGTCGGGATGCCAAACCAGAGAACCCCAGCTAATCTGAGATTCTTAACTTGTGACGAACAAGCCCATGCCGCCTAACAAGGCGCTGAACACGGACGCGCAAAGGACGCGCGCCGATTAGCTTTGACGTTAGCTGCTGATTGGGATGGCGATAACAAATTAATTATTCCACGAACACGTATAACGTGCTAAAATAATAAGCATGAAGAAAATAAAATGTTACCTTGATACGACGATTTTCAATTTTGTATTTGCAGATGGCGATCCTGAAAAGAAGGAAATTACTATGAAGTTTTTCAATGATATACCTTCAATTACAGAAGGCGTATACATTTCAGATGAAGTAATCAGAGAGATTAGCAGAGCACCCGAGCCGAGGAAATCACAATTAGAAGATTT
>Ga0076214_140_pt1 | contig 7013 bp, 3 predicted proteins | sample RifGroE2_FD_67699 | JGI IMG/M metagenome (GOLD analysis project Ga0076214, IMG submission 67699) | Parcubacteria bacterium GW2011_GWE2_40_8 | reverse complement strand
GAAAAAAAGATGACCTTATAGACACCTTCAATGTGGTTCAGTCTGAGGCTTCTGCTGCATTTGCCGACCCGCACATTTACATGGAAAAGTATATTGAAAGGCCAAAGCATATTGAGTTTCAAATCATGGCGGACGAAAAGGGGAATACCATTCACCTCGGCGAAAGGGATTGCTCTATACAGAGGAGGCATCAGAAATTAATTGAGGAATCCCCATCACCGGCTATAACCAACAAATTAAGAAAGGAGAGGTGATTGCCGACAATTATTCCACGGACAGAGGACAAATGTCTCTAGGGCAAAACGCGCTAGTGGCTTTCTTGTCGTGGCGAGGCGCGAACTTTGAAGATGCCATTATCATTTCAGAAAGAATGGTAAAAGAAGATAAGTTCTCTTCTATCCACGTGGAAGAATATTCTGTAAGCGTAAGAGATACCAAGCTCGGACCGGAGATCACCACTTGCGATATTCCGAACGTGGGCGAAGACAAGCTCAAAGATCTTGATGAAGACGGCATCGTGAGAATAGGCGCCGAGGTGAGAGCCGGCGATATTCTGGTTGGCAAGATTTCACCGAAAGGGGAAGTGGAGCTTACTCCGGAAGAAAGACTTTTGAGATCTATCTTCGGCGAGAGAGCCAGAGACGTGAAAGACACTTCGCTAAGATTGGATCACGGCAAACAAGGCAGAATAGTCGGCATTAAAATTTTCTCCAGAGACAATGGCGACAAACTTGAACCTGGTGTGATAAAGCAGATTTTTATAGAAGTGGCTAAGCTCAGAAAAATTTCCGTGGGCGATAAATTGGCCGGCAGACACGGCAACAAGGGTGTTATCTCCAAAGTGCTTCCGGCGGAAGACATGCCGTATCTTGAAGACGGCACACCGGTAGATATTATTCTTAATCCGCTCGGCGTGGCTTCTCGTATGAACATCGGTCAAATTCTTGAAACGCATTTGGGTTGGGCGGCCAGCAAGCTTGGTTATCAAGCTATCACTCCAGCCTTTGCCGGCGCGACCGAAGAAGAAATAAAAGAAGAACTTAAAAAGGCCGGCATACCGGAAGATGGCAAAGTGAAGATGTACGACGGCAGAACAGGAGATGCTTTTGACCAAAAAGTTACCGTGGGTCAGATTTACATGCTCAAGCTTGATCACATGGTGGAAGACAAACTCCACATGAGATCCATTGGTCCGTATTCTCTCATTACTCAACAACCTCTTGGCGGCAAGGCGCAAAGCGGAGGTCAAAGATTCGGTGAAATGGAAGTCTGGGCGCTTGAAGGTTATGGCGCGGCGCACACTTTGCAGGAAATGCTAACCATAAAATCAGACGATATTTTGGGAAGATCTTCCGCCTATAATTCCATTATTCGCGGCGAGAAATTCAAGAGTCCTAACTTGCCAGCTTCGTTCCATGTGCTTTTGAGCGAGCTGAGAGGATTGTCTCTTGATATTGAGCTTAAAGGTCTGAAGAATCAACAAGATTTAAAATAATTTGATCATAAAAATATGGAATCCAAAGAAACAAAGGTAACAGATTTCAGTTCTTTAACGCTTAAGCTCGCTTCGCCAGAGAAAATTTTGTCGTGGTCGCGCGGAGAAGTAATCAAACCGGAGACTATAAATTATCGCACCCAGAGACCGGAGAGAAACGGACTCTTCTGCGAGAAGATTTTCGGCCCGGAAAAAGATTTTGAATGTTATTGCGGGAAATACAAAAGAGTGAGATACAAGGGGTTGGTATGCGAAAAATGCGGAGTGGAAATAACCAACTCAATAGTAAGAAGAGAGAGAATGGGACACATCAGTCTTGCCGTGCCGGTGTCTCATATATGGTTTCTAAAAGGCGCTCCTTCAAGAATAGGCATGGTGCTTGATATAAAAGGCGCTGATCTTGATAAGGTCGTCTATTTTGCCGGCTATATTATAAACAAGGTTAATGAGGAAGCTAAAGCTGAAGCTTATAAAAATCTGGAATCGGAATATAAAAATAAACTTAAAAATACGGAAGAAGCCGCCGGAAAAGAAAATCTTAAAGAATCAATGACCAAGGCAAAATCGGAAATTGATTCCATTTACTTGCATAAAGTTCTCACTGAGCTTGAATATTACAATTTCAGCATGAGATACGGAGAAATTTTTGAGGCAAGTACCGGCGCGGAAGCGGTCCATGAAATATTTAAGAATATTGATCTTGAAAAATATGCCAAAAGGCTGGAAGCGCAGCTTGAAGATGCCTCCGCGCAAGAAAGACCAAAGCTCATCGCCAGAACGAATCTTTTGAAGTCCATGAAAAAAGTCGGCATAAGGCCGGAGTGGATGTTTTTAACCGTATTGCCGGTGATACCTCCGGCTTTAAGACCAGTGGTGGCGCTTGAAGGAGGCAGACACGCCACTTCCGATCTTAACGATCTTTACCGAAGAGTGATAAACAGAAACAACAGGCTTAAAAGATTGATGGAAATAAAAGCTCCTGAAGTGATTTGTCGCAACGAAAAAAGAATTTTGCAAGAGGCGGTAGACGCTCTTATAGATAATTCCATGAAGAAAGGCCAGCCAACGCCCATGTCTCAAGGACAGAGAAGACCGCTTAAATCTTTGGCGGAAATGCTCAAAGGCAAGCACGGCAGATTCAGACAAAACTTACTCGGAAAACGCGTTGATTACTCCGGTCGTTCGGTGATTGTGGTTGGTCCGGAGCTTAAGATGGATCAATGCGGTTTGCCAAAACACATGGCTCTTGAACTCTTTAAGCCTTTTGTGATTGCCAAACTTCTTGAGAGAGAGGTTGCTCATAACGTGCGCGGCGCCGGCAGACTCATAGATGATCATATTCCGGAAGTGTGGGCCATCTTGGAAGAAATTATAAAAAACAAATACGTTTTGCTAAACAGAGCGCCTACCTTGCACAGAATGGGTATTCAAGCCTTTAAACCTATTCTGATAGAAGGCAAGGCTATCCAAGTGCATCCGCTGGTTTGCGCCGCCTTTAACGCCGACTTCGACGGAGACCAAATGGCCGTTCACGTGCCTCTCTCGGAAGAAGCGCAAAAAGAAGCCAGAGATATTATCGTGTCGGTGAAAAATCTTTTGAGACCGGGCAATGGCGATCCTATCGTGAATCCGTCTCAGGACATAGTGGTGGGTTGTTATTGGATAACGATTATAAAAGATGACGCCAGTGGGGAAGGTCAATATTTTTCAAGCCCTGAGGAAGCCATGCTTGCCCATGATTTTGACAAGATTGACATGCGAGCGAAGATAAAAGTGTTGCCGAACGGTTTGGAGAGATTCAAAATATTCAACGAAGAGGTGTTTGAAACAACGGTGGGCCGATTGCGTTTCAACAGTATATTGCCGGAAGACATGTCATACATAAACGAAGAAATGGGCAAGAAACAGCTCAGCTTCCTTGTTTCCAAATTGATAGAAAAATATGGCATTGACGCGACTCCGCAATATTTGGACAAGATTAAAGAATTCGGCTTTAAGTACGCCACGGTTTCCGGCACCAGCTGGGGCTTTGACGACCTCAAAATACCGGCCGCTAAACAAGAGATACTCAAAGCAGCCGGCAAAGTTGCCGCTGAATTAAAGGGCCAGTATGAAGAAGGTCTTATTACCGAAACGGAAAAATACAATAAATCAATTGAGATATGGCAGGGAGCCAAAGACAAGATAGAGAGCGCGGTGCCAGAAACTTTGGACAGGCTCGGTTCAATTTACGCCATGATCGGTTCATCGGCCAGAGGCACTTGGAGCCAGTTGGCTCAGATGACGGGTATGAAGGGGCTTATGATCAACCCTGACGGCAGGATTATAGATTTTCCGGTTTTCTCCAGTCACAAAGAAGGTCTTAACGTGCTTGAATTTTTCATCACCACTCATGGTATGAGAAAAGGAGAAACTGACACCGCGCTTAAAACATCAAGATCAGGCTATCTCACGAGAAGGTTGGTTGATGTGGCTCATGATATGGTTATAAGCGAAGATGATTGCGGTGAAAGATCCGGCATAACAATCACGAAAGAAGAAACGGAAAAAATGGGTAAAAAGTTTTTCTCCAGAATCTTCGGAAGAACTTTGGCTAAAGATGCCGGCGAGTTTAAGAAAGGACATATCCTAAGCCAAACAGAGGCCAAAAAATTGGAAGCAAGCAACGATGTGGCTGAAGCGCACGTATTTTCTCCGCTTACTTGTTTGGCCAAAAGCGGAATTTGCAGAAAATGTTACGGTTACGATCTTGGTTCAAATACGCCGGTCAAGTTAGGAGAAGCGGCCGGTATTGTCGCCGCTCAAGCTATCGGAGAACCCGGCACGCAGCTTACAATGCAAACTTTCCATAAAGGAGGTATTGCCACCGGAGGAGACATCACAATGGGTCTGCCTCGTATAGAAGAAATTTTTGAACTCAGGATTCCGGCAAATCCGGCTGTTATATGCGACATAAAAGGAAGCGTGATAGATATTAAAAACGGTTTAGTTGAAGACGGTTACAAAAACGGAGACAAGATTGTCACCGTGCTTATAGACAGAGAATCTTCCAAGGGTGAGAAAAAAGAAACCAAAGATTTTATCGTTCCTTTTGGACGTTTCATTCTGGTAAAGGTTGGCGAACAGTTAAATAAAGGCGATTTGCTTACCGACGGCGCTATCAACATAAAAGATTATTTCAAGATTGCCGGCAAGAAAAAAACTCAAGACTACATCTTAAACGAAGTTGATAAGGTATATTCCTCGCAGGGAGCCACTATAAACGAAAAACACATAGAAATCATAATAAGGCAAATGCTTTCCAGATACGAAGTTAAAGATTCCGGAGGCACGGAACTTAATCGCGGAGAAATAGTGGAAATGTATGATGTGCTTGAAGCAAATGAAGCCGCCGTGGCGGAAGGCAAAGAAGAAGCCAAGATCGCGCAGCATATTACGAGAATCACTTCCGTTTCCACCACCACTTCCAGCTTTCTATCAGCCGCTTCGTTCCAAGATACAGCCAGAGTGCTTATAAAGACAGCCGTGATGGGCGGGGAAGACAAACTCAGAGGACTCAAAGAGAATGTTATAATCGGAAGATTGATACCGGCCGGTACCGGATTCAGAGGAGAATACACGAGAGAAGACGTTGCAGATGAAAATATAGGAGAAGAAGGTGAAGAATAATTGTAAAATTGAAAATTTTTTATGACATCCGTTGAACAAATAAAATCCAGACTCAATATAGCGGATGTTGTTCAGGGGTACGTGAAGCTCCAAAAAGCCGGAGTTAATTTCAAGGCCAATTGTCCGTTTCATCAAGAAAAGACTCCATCTTTTTTCGTTTCGCCGGCCAGAGAATCTTGGCATTGTTTCGGGTGCTCAAGAGGGGGAGACATGTTTAGCTTTGTGATGGAGATAGAAGGAGTCGGTTTTCTTGATTCTCTTAAAATTCTGGGACTTAAAGCCGGTGTGGAAATAACGCCGCTAGACAGAAAAGATAAAGGAGAAAAGGAACATCTACATGAATTGATGGATAGCGCGAAAAAGTTTTTTGAAGCCAGATTAAAAGAAGATAGTCGCGTCATAGATTATCTGAAATCCAGAGGCGTAACCGGCGAAACCGCCAAGAAATTCGGCATAGGCTTCGCGCCATTAGGGTGGAGAAATTTGCATGATTTTTTAAAACTTAAAAATTACAGCGGTTTGGAAATGGAAAAAGCCGGATTGACGATTAAATCTTCCGGACCGCAAGGTTCCGGCTATTATGACAGATTCAGAAACAGAATTATGTTTCCGATAACCAATTCTTCCGGTTTGACGGTGGGCTTCAGCGGGAGAATCGTTCCTTGGGACGCGGAGGCGGAGAAAGCCGGCAAGTATATCAATTCGCCGCAGACGGTTTTGTTTGATAAATCAAAACTTCTTTATGGTTTTGACAAAGCCAAGACGGAAATGAGGAAACAAGATATGTGCGTTTTGGTGGAAGGTCAAATGGACGTGGTGATGTCTCATCAAGCCGGCATTGAGAACACCGTGGCCGTATCAGGCACGGCTTTAACTCACGAGCAACTCAATCTGATTAAGCGTTTGACCCAGAACATAGTAATGGCTTTTGATAAGGATGCCGCCGGAATAGGAGCGGCTTCAAGAGGAATAGAGCTTGCTTTTGAAAACGGTTTTGATATAAAGATAGCGCTTGTGCCGCTTGGCAAAGATCCGGCCGACACCATCAAGGAAGACGCGTCTAAATGGAAAGAGGCGGTATTGGGCGCCGTTCACGCCATTGATTTTTATTTGAGTGTTTATCAAGACAGAAAAAGCATTGAGAAAAATGTTTTGCCGTACATAGCCGCTTTGCCGAGTGAGATAGAAAAATCGCGATGGATTAAGAAAGTGGCGGATAAGCTTGAAGCGAGTGAAGAAGCGGTATGGGAAGAAATTAAGAAAATTAAAAAAAATAGCGGCTCGCGCGCTCAAGCGGCCGGCGGCCGAAATATACCGACAGAAAGCCATCCGAAGAAGACAAGACGAAATCTTTTGATGGACAGACTAAAGGGATTTATAATTTGGCAAGATAAGACGGAAGATAAAGAACTTAAAGAATTATTTGATAAAGCGAAAAATGATTTTAATTTTAAAGAAGAAGATTTTAAAGAAAGTTTGGCTCTTGAGGCGGAATTGCTCTACTCCGGATCGGAATCTTTGCTTACCGAGGCTCAAGCTATCATAAAAGAGATAGAAAAAGATGGGATAAACTTAATGAAAGCGACCATCCCGAAGTGATTATTTTCTTTGCACGCCCCGATATTATTTCAGCATTGTTTACCCTGGCAAACTTTGATCAGTCTGAACCAAATTCCACAATTACACCCTTTGGTGCAGGATGCAGTTCGATCATTCATTATCCTTATCTGGAAATTGCGAATAAAAGACAAAGAGCCGTAATTGGCATGTTTGATATATCAGCCCGGCCTTATGTTGAGGAAAACCTGCTTACTTTTGCAGTTCCCTTCAAAAAATTCAAGGAAATGGT
>Ga0076214_139_pt1 | contig 7575 bp, 7 predicted proteins | sample RifGroE2_FD_67699 | JGI IMG/M metagenome (GOLD analysis project Ga0076214, IMG submission 67699) | Parcubacteria bacterium GW2011_GWE2_40_8 | reverse complement strand
TAATGATTTAAAAATTGGTGCGTGCATTATGGTACATAATATGGCCCCTTTTATTGGGGCTTGTGTGCAATCACTTCAATGGACAGACGGAATATTTATATACGATGATCATTCTACCGATGGAAGTGTTGAGGTGGCACAATCTCAATCTGAAATACCAATTAAGGTTGAGTACTCAAAAAATAAGGACGTGGCTTTTAAGAGAGGAGAACTTGAGACACGAAATTATGTTATTGACCGAGCTTTCGAAGAGCTTAGTGTTGATATTTTGGTGATTGCAGATGCCGATGAATTATTTTCTTCATCACTTCGTTCAAAAATAATCGATTCTTTCAAGAATCATAATACGGACGGGATAGCGTTTTCAATATGGCATCTTTATGACGAAAAACAATATATTCACTTTTGGGAAACAAAAATTAATGGTGTGGATATGATTGATCCACATACCCGTATTATTAAAAAAGGTAGACATTTCGTCCCTCTTTTTGAGGACGGCAGTCATCCAATTCTTGAACCAACAAAAAATACGATCTGTTTCCATGGTCCTTACCATTTTCATCTTAAATATCACTATAAAAGCACACTCCCTAACTACTCAATTTATTTTCTACCGGAAAGACCGAGGAAAGAGGATGTGTTGTCGTATCTTAGACCGTTGCCTTTCGAGTTGCCGAATGATGTCAAATCAGCCATTTCGTTGGTTGATTGGGACAGCTTACCACCTTACAAAGAAACGCCCCACCACTCATCAGAGCGTGTAAAATTTACCGATCCACGCGAAGCACTTATTCATCCTAAAGATAAAAATATATGATAAATCTTGAACGAGGAAAAGATATATTGCTTTTCTATGAAAAGCACAAATGGGATTATGTTGAGACATATTCAAAAAGAAGTATCTCTGGTTTTTATGCGTGGTATACCCTTTTAGTTCATGCTTTAAGAGAGAATGGATATCGTGTTCATGAAAACGATTATAAACTAGCTTTGGCTAATCCAACTTATCCCATTGGGATTGTGGGTACACCAAATTGTATCCCAAAATGGCCATTACCTAATCCAGCGATTTTAGGTCCGAGCATGTACGATAATCCATCTCAAAATCCACACTTAATGAAAGACCCGAGATTTAAATATTACTTACTGACATGCAATTGGCTTAAAGATGTTTTTGAAAAAGTGTATGGCAATACATGTGTTTTATGGTATGCGGGAATCTCAACAGATGAGTGGGGAGATACAAAAAATAATCAAAAATCTATTGATGTACTTATTTATGATAAAGTTCGCTGGGAAAGAGAAAAAACTGTTCCATTATTTCTTGATCCGATCAAAGCATATTTGGATAAAAAAGGTCTGTCATATTTTGTACTACCATACGGAAATATTACACATGAAGTTTATAAAGATTTATTAGGAAAGAGCAAATCGATGGTTTTTCTCTGCGAACATGAAACTCAAGGGATTGCTTATCAAGAAGCCCTCGCTTCAAATGTGCCTATCATTGCATGGGATCACGGGTGGTGGACTGATCCTGTTTGGCCAGCATTCTCTGAAAATCCTATCCCGGCAACGTCAGTGCCAAATTTTTCAAAAGAATGTGGGGAAAAATTTAAAATGATTTCAGATTTTCCAGAAATATTTGAGAGATTTTGGACCAATCTTGATTCTTATGAACCACGCGCGTATATAGAAAAAGAGGTTTCTTTCAAAGTATCGGCTGATCTATACGCAAAATACTATTTTAGCATCTGATTATTATGGCAACTTACAAACGCGCGTGGTTTATAAATTTTACTGGGATTGGAAATGGGATAGTCATCGCTCCCTTACTTAAATGTTTTGAGAAAAGTTATTCAACGACGAAATATTTTCATAGTGAAAATAAAATTCTTTCAGACAAATGGTTTATTGAAAAAGCTGAATTGAGGAATTTAGCGGGATTGAGTCCAATTGCGTGGAGACGGTTTAATAGAGAAGACTGGGATAAGATTGTAGATTTTGTAAGTCGAAATCAGATTGATTTGATTGTTAATTTGCGTAATGAGGGTCCAAAGTATGATATCGGTTATTACGAATTTAAGAAATTTCTAAAACAGGATCATGATGTTGCTTTTTGGGATTTAGATTTTGATGTTATTGAAAATAGAGAAAAACAAGAAAATCTGACTTGTGATCTTCTAAAAATGTTTGAGCAACAAGGTGTTGATATTTCTCATTACGAATCTCAATGGCTCTATATTCATGGTGGAGAAAAAAGTGGGATTGGTTTTGGTATGGCCGCTAGTCAAAAAAATAAGCGTTGGTCAACACATAAGTGGATTGAATTAGCGCAAAAACTATTGAAAAATTATGATCAAAAAATAATATTATTTCATGGCTTGTCACAAGAGGAAACTGATAAGGCAATAGAGGTACAAAAAAGTATTGGATCGAGCAGATGCGAAATGATCAACCACCAAGAACTTAGCCGTATTGCGATTATGTTGGGAAAGTTAAAATGTTTTATCTCAAATGATACTGGCCTTTTACATATTTGTTCTGCGACTGGAACTCCCACAATTGGTCTATATACAAGTACTGACCACAACATTTGGGCACCTTACAATAAAACAAACTTTTTATACTGCACCAACATTTTTATGGAAAAGTGTCCTGCACGCAAAATACACTGCGGAAACTGTTTTCATTATTATGATCCATGTCCGGCAATTACCCAATACGGCGATAATATCAACCCTGAAAAAGTATTTGAGTTGGTTAAGAAATTATTAGTCTAGACATCTTTTCTAGTTCGGTTTATCTTTTGTAGTTGAGATTGCTCTACAAGCAATTTTTTATAAGAACCATATATTTTTGATTTAGATTTTAAAGGAGCATGACTAACAAAAGTTTCAAATATGTGAACCCAGTTTATAAATAATATCTTCTTGATTTCTTTATCTTCGGGAATGTGAATATTATTCAAAATAATTTTGACCTGCAGATTACTCATTACGCTTTTGAGAGCATCCTTAATAAAGGGTTTCCGTCGCTCAAAAATATAAACTAGAAAATCTTTAAACTGCGCTGATTTTTCTTTATCAAAAACAGGCTCCTCTCTTTTTTTAATGGATACAAAAGCTGTATCAAATTTTGGTCGAGGACTATAGTTTGACTTATCAATATCCATAAGTAACTTTATTTCAAAATTGATGTTTAGGATATGTGATAAGAGGGGCGAATGTGCATATGGCGCCCCAAGAAATTTAATAGCAGCATCTTTTTGCATAATGAGATAGGCAACCTGTAACTTTGATTGTTCATCTGTGATTTTTCTGATGATACTTGCCGTGATGTTAAATGGAATGTTTGAGACAATAATAAACGGCTCATTTGGCATTTTATATGCTAAAAAATCAGCATGAATAAGCGAAAGATTTGGTATATTCGCATATTTTTTTTGTAATTCAGAAAAGAATTTCTGATCGGCCTCAATCGCAATAACATTTTTATTTTGCTTAATGAGAGCATCGCTAATAATGCCCTTCCCTGGACCAATTTCGAGAATAGTTTTAGTTGATTCAAAGTCAACAAATTCAAACAACTTGTGAACAAGTTGTTGGTTATTGATATAATTTTGTGAATCCGATAATTTCATGGTCTTTATAAACCATTTTAGCAAAAAATCTGGTTTAACGCCATCTTTTCAAGGGCACAAATCCCCGCCGTTTTATAATATTTCCTAAAAACGGCGGGGATTTGCTCCCGCGACCGAAGGGAGCGGACGAGGCGCGCAGATTAGTCCTCGCTCGGATTGTTTTGGAAAAAAGTTCGGATTTTGTTCAGGAGACACAGCCAAAAAATAGAATCGCCGTTTTCGCCAAAATGCTGAGCGTCGCAAAGCGACGCGACGGGCTATAAGTTCAAGGCGCGGCAATACTTGGAAAACATGAGGTAAACTTGAGCAATATTTGAAGCATGGTATAATAGACAATAACCATGACAAAATCAAACATTATCATTGGGATCATCGGAGCGGTTGTTGTTATCGGCTTTGCGCTGGGTGTTCCCTGCTTTATAAAAAGCCTGAAAAATGCGCAAGATGATTTTTCTCCGCCGGAAGAAACAGGAGAGGAAGTTATTGCGATTATAGATAAGATTGATATTCCGTCTGATATCGCCGATCACATTCTTTCTAAGAGTGATCTCGTCAAAGTGTATTCACCGCGACCATTTTCTGTTATTGCCTCGCCGCTTACAGTTTGGGGCGAAGCGCGCGGCGCGTGGTTTTTTGAGGCTAATTTCCAACTAACGCTTGTTGATTGGGATGGCAGAATTATTGCTGAAAGTTTCGCTAGCGCGCTCCTTAATCCTAACGATCCAGATGCAACATGGATGACAGAAGAATTCGTGCCGTTTGAAGGAACAATTGAGTTTGAGAACCCAAGCAATGAGGCGGATTTCAGCAAGCGCGGAGCATTAATCTTCCAGAAAGCCAATCCGTCCGGACTAGCTGAGCGCGCCGACGCGCTTGAGATTCCTATTTTATTCAAATAATCATAAATCTTTACGAAGGTCCGTCCTTGTATTAAAATACTAAAACATATGGAAGATCCTGATTTATGCGTTGAAGCCAGTCATACTGAGGCTGGGTCTCAAAAATTAAATTAACGTTATTAATTTATGATTAAATACATAATCATTGTTTTTCTCCTTGCGTTTTCCGCTCTTTTTTCCGGCTTGACGCTGGGGCTTATGAGTCTTAATTCCGCCGAGCTTAAGAGGAAAATTTCTTTGGGCAATAAAAAGGCCGCCAAAATTTATCCGGTGAGAGAGAAAGGCAATTTGCTCCTCACCACATTGCTTATAGGCAATGTGGCCGTAAACTCCACGTTGGCTGTTTTTCTCGGATCCATTGCTTCCGGTGTTTTCGCCAGTATTATTGCTACCGGACTCATTGCTATGTTGGGAGAGATTGCTCCACAGGCCATTTTCTCTCGCTTTGCTCTTTCCGTGGGCGCGAGAACCGTATGGATTGTAAAAATTTTAATTATTATCATTTATCCGGTGGCCTTTCCGATTGCGTGGTTACTCAATAAAACTTTAGGAGAAGAAATAACAAATGTTTACTCCAAAAGAGAATTGATAAAGATCATAGAAGAGCATGAAGATATGGAAGCCAGCGATGTGGATGCTGATGAAGAAAGAATAATAAAGGGCGCTTTAACTTTTTCCGACAAGCGAGTGAGAGAAGTTATGACTCCGAAGAAATTCGTCAAAATGCTTGAGGCTTCTAAAAAAATAGACGAAGATTTTTTAGAATCGCTTAGGGGAGTTAGTCATTCTCGTCTTCCGGTGTATAAAGGAGGGCAAGATAATATTGTGGGTATTTTGTATATAGACCAATTGCTGGGCAAAAAGAACTTGGGCAAAACCGTTGGCCAAGTCGCCAATAAAAAAGTTTTCTTCGTCAATGAAAGCAAAAATCTAGACGCGGTGCTAAACACTTTCCTGCAAACACATCATCATCTTTTTGTGGTAAATGACAAAAAAGGGAATATGACCGGCGTAATTTCTTTGGAGGATATTCTGGAAGAGATACTTAGAACGGAAATAAGAGACGAGATTGATAAATATAAAGAACGAGAAAGAGTTTAAAAAATGTTTTTGCCTCGGCAGGCGCGCGACTTTGGCTGGCTGTAAACAAAAAAATGTTGTATGCTGTTTTATAGGCGCTTGATACGGCGCGTTTATTTTTTAAATTTTAAATTGCAACATGGCAAAAGGAGAAGTAATAATCAGATTTGACGTGGTTTCGTTTGATTACGGCCACAATAAGCCCATATTAAATGAGGCTGATTTTACCGTGCGTCGCGGAGCGAAGGTGACTCTCATGGGGCAAAACGGCGCCGGCAAGAGTACTATCTTCGGCCTTATCACCGGCGCGCACAAACCCGAAGAGGGCAATATTCATATAAGTCAAAAAGCGTCCATGGCTATTGCCAGGCAAGTGATCCCCAGAGATCAGATGGAGCTTACTGTGAGAGAATTTTTTGAAAAATGTTTCGCGGAGAAAGTTTATGATATTGATCCGCGCATAGACAAAGCACTTGAGGCTGTAAATTTGGACGCGCCGAAAGACAGGATTATAAAATCATTCTCCGGCGGTCAACAGGCCAGATTACTCTTGGCTTCCGCTCTCATTCAGAATCCGGATATTTTACTCTTGGATGAACCTACGAATAATTTAGACAAAGAAGGTATCGCTCATCTTACGAAATTTCTTATTGAATATAAAAAGACGGTGATTGTAATCTCTCACGACGCCGAGTTCTTAAACGCTTTTACTCACGGTGTTTTGTATTTGGATATACATACTCGTAAAGTGGAACAGTACGATGGTAATTATAACGATGTGGTGAAGGATATCGTGGCGAGGATTGAGAGAGAAAATAGAAAGAACGCCCAATTTGCCAAAGAGATACAGGCTAAAAAAGAGAAAGCGAACTTCTTCGCCAAGAAGGGCGGACAAATGAGAATGGTAGCCAAAAGGATGAGAGAGAAAGCTGAGGAAATGGAGGAGGCAAAAGTGGATGTGCGCAAAGAAGATAAAACCATTCGTTCTTTCGCTATTCTGTCTCAAGCGGATATTGCCGGCGAGATTTTAAATATTTCTTCCGTTTCCGTAATCAAAAATCACAAACCGGTGGACAAGAAAGTAAAAATATCTTTGAAAAAGGGACAACATCTCTTACTTGAAGGACCAAACGGCATAGGCAAAAGCACTTTGCTTGAGGCTATTGCCACCGGCAAGGCAAAGGGAGTGGAAATAGCGGAGAGCGTAAGAGTGGGTTATTACAGACAAAATTTCTCCACTCTCAATTTTGAGGATACGGTGCATGACGCTCTCGCTTCGGTGATGGCTAAACAGGATGAAGAGGCGCTGCGCGCCACCGCTTCAGGCTTTCTTATTGGGCAAGATATTATTTATACGAAAACGGGTTTGCTTATTCTTGACGAGCCGACCAATCATATAAACTTCAGGCACATTCCCATAATCGCCGCGGCTTTAAACAGATACGACGGAGCTATGATTCTGGTGAGCCACGTGCCGGAATTTGTAAAACAAATCAAAATAGACGAAACGCTGGACATGGGCAGTTAGTCAAGTCACCGCCGAATCAAAGCAATATTGGAGTACCGTTAGTGGCGTAATCGGCTTAACCGACACGGACATTCCCAACGACATCACCGCTTCCAACTACCTGCCCCTCTCCGGCGGCACAATGACCGGCACGCTAAACACCGCCAACATTCTTCAAACCGCTTCTGCTTACTTAAACTTCGGCACAACTGAAGGTTCCGACGGTTACGGCTTCACCGACTCCAATGGCACTTGTACGATCAATCCCACAAATACAGCCTTAGTCTGTTCATCTGACGAAAGATTAAAGAAAGACATATCTAAACTAAGCAGTTTTTCAATGCTTGAAAAACTTTCTCAATTACAGGGAGTAAACTACAAATGGATAAATCAGAAAGACGAAGAACAAAAATACGGTTTCATCGCTCAAGAAGTGGAACAAATTT
>Ga0076214_137_pt1 | contig 7625 bp, 9 predicted proteins | sample RifGroE2_FD_67699 | JGI IMG/M metagenome (GOLD analysis project Ga0076214, IMG submission 67699) | Parcubacteria bacterium GW2011_GWE2_40_8 | reverse complement strand
GAAACATTGAGATACTTCCTGGTTGTGAATGGTCCAGAAAATAGCGACTCGGATTTCATATGGGCTGAATACGCTCAACGTGTGAACGGTGAGTTAATCAGCACATTTGGCAACCTCGTGAATCGTGTACTATCCTTCAGCAAGAAGCATTTCCCAGAAAATATTCGTTTTCCAGTTAAGCTGGATGATGAATCAATGGAACTGCTTCGCAAGGCTGAAGATTCCTTCAACAAAGTTTCAAAACTTATTGAAGAAGGAAAATTCAGATCTGCCTTTCGGGTAGTGCTAGAAGTTGCAGAACACGGTAATCGCTATGTGCACGGTCGTGAACCATGGATCAAGATAAAGAATGGCACTGCTCGCGACGAAGTAGAATCTGATTTGGCAGTCTGCCTTCATTTGATTCATTCTCTCGCGGTGCTCGTGAATCCTTTCTTGCCAGGAACTTCAGAAAAAATCCACACCTTCCTTGGTCTGGATGCAAAAAGTGTGGTATGGAGTTATCCTCCCACACCAAAAGCAATTTCTGTCGTTGAGTATGCTCCACTTTATAAAAAAATAGAGGAAGCCGAAATCGTTACAGCACAAGAAAAGCTGGGACGATTGGAGTAAGTGATTTAAGTTTTAATTAACTCAGGCGGAGATTGTATTCAACAGTCTCCGCTTTTTCTTTACATTATTGTAGAATGTGGTATGTTGTTAACGTATGATTCTTAATAGTGATACTAAAAAATTAGTAGAAGGCTTTTTGAATGAAGTTGTAAGTATTGGTATTAATTTTAAGTTACAAGAAAATGTGAATAAAGCTCGAGTTTCAAGCACTGACATTGGGAAGATTGTTACTGACTTACCAACTAATGGTATGTCATTGATTGAGATACTTGATGAATTTAAGGAACACATTTTGCCATATTGTACTAATTTTAGTAGTGCGCATTTTATGGGATTCCCTGATTCTGGGAATTCCGCAGCAGCACTTGGAGGCGCTGTGTTGTCTGATTTTTTACAGCAGAATCTTATAAATCAGAGTTTTTGTGCGCCGTCCGCAACCTTTGTTGAGATTGCTGTTTTGCAATGGCTTAGGGAAGCCGTTGGGTATAAAAGGACATACCCGAAGGATATTTGGGGAGTTGGTGGGATTATTACACCCGGGGGTACAGTTAGTAATGCTGTCGGAATGATGCTTGCACGCGAAAACAAGCAAGCAGGAACGTTGGAGAATGGAGTTTCGAGCCCTAGCTCTTTTAAAGTAGTTGTTCCAAAAGGTATTGGTCATTATAGTGTAAAAAGTGCACAAATGTGGATAGGTTGCGGGCATAACCTTATTGAGGTTGAGACAGATAATTTCCGCTATGATTTAGATGATCTTGAATGTAAACTTAAAGAAAACAAAGGCGAAATTATGGCTGTGGTTGCATATGCTGGAGATAGCCGGACGATGACAGTAGATAATCTTGATAAAGTCGCAGATTTGGTTCATATAATTGATTCAAACATTTGGTTGCACGCAGATGCGTGTCATGGATTTAGTCTTGGATTTAGTAGCGAATTAAGACATAAAATAAAAGGGATTGAAAAATTCGACAGCATATCAACAGACCCACATAAGGTGATGATGACACCGTACACCATAAGTGCACTACTGGTTAAGGACCCTGAGAATCTTAAAAAAATAACTAGTCTGTCTGATCTTATCATGCAAGAGGAATACGCCTTCGGGCAGATAACCCCGTTCTTGGGGAGCAAGTCTTGGATGTCGCTTAAATTGTGGTTTATGATGAAAAATTTTGGCAAAAATGGACTCGATGAACTAATTACAAAGCGTCATTATTTTGCAGTTGAGCTTTCTTCCATCCTCAAGTCCAACAAAAACTTTATGGTTCTAAACGATGTTGAGATAAATTCAGTTGCTTTCTTCTTTACTGCAGGAAGAAAACATTCAGTTGCTGAAATTAATAGAATTAATAGGGGTATACATCAAAGAATGCTTGAAGAAGGGAAGTGTCATCTACATCAATTCAGTATTCCTGATCGAGGCATTTTTAAGAAAGGAGAAATAGTATATCCACTTAGATTTATGTCTGGAAACCCAAACACAAGTAAGAAAGATTTGCATGACATGATTGAATATGTACAGACATTGGGAAATGAGCTTTTGCTCAAATAATATCTTATGGAGAAAATAATATTTAAGAAAATATCCGAATTTGCACAGAAGCATATTGGAGACATAAATTCATTTATTTGTGTTTACGGATCATATGCTTCGGGTAATCATTCAGTATTGTCAGACTTGGACATTTTTATAGCAGCTGAAAAACATGAGCCATATTTTTTTGATGTTTTTAAAAGTTTTTTGCTTGATATTCACGAACGCTACGGATTGAATACTGACGACGAGGTTCCTTATGAGAACAAAATTATCGTTTCTTATCAGGATGTCTTACGCGCAGTACAACTAAAACCCTTTACCTTAAATAGTAGGAAATCTCTGGTTGTACCTCCTGTTGAGAAGACGAAAGAATTTCTATCTTCAGATGGAGTACGGTGGCGACTGATTCTAAATGCACTAACTTCTCCTCATGTGTGTCTCTACGGAAACCATGTTGCATATGAGGACTTTGTTAGACAGGCTGAGTCTGCAATTGTAAAATTAGCAAGAAGTTTGTGTTCTGATAATGTTTTAGACGAAACTCAACTGCTGGAATCCTTACTTGCAAGCAATAGGGGGCACGAGGGAGAAAATTATCTAGGATATAAACGAGAAAGAGAGAGTGTAGTGAAACATCTCAAAGATATTATTGAAAGGCATATTTAGGTAAATATAATATAGACATATGAAAGATTTTTCTGTAAATACAAACATAAACACCCCTGTACAAAAATTGATAGACATAGCAAGTTCAAATGCACATCTTGTGGTTGAATATCCCGACAGTACAAATGTTAGTATATTGAAATTAGTCTCTAGTTTCTTGTGTGTGCCAAAGGATAATATAGGAATAGGTATTGGATCAACTCAGATTCTCTTTCAGTTACCTAATTTGCTTGAATATAAGCGGGCAATTGTCCCCGTACCAACGTTTTGGGAGTACACAACATTCAACAGACTTTTCGATAAAGAGATTAAAAAAATTTTTCTCAATGCAAATGAAAATTTTCATATTAATAATGCTAACTTACAGAAAGAAATCGAGCCATCTGATTGCGTTTTTCTGTGTAATATCAATAACCCGACCTCGATTTTATATAGGAAAACCGATGTCTTGGAACTAGTTAGAAATAACCCGGAAACTCATTTTGTAGTAGATGAGACCTATCTTCTATTTAGGGAAGACTTTACTAATCAGAGTCTTACCAAAGAAGCAGCACGGTACGATAATCTTCATGTTGTACTTTCATTTTCCAAGTTCTTCTCTATTCCAGGAATACGATTTGGAGTAATTGTTTCCGATCGAGATACTGTAAAAAAATATACAGAAAAGTTCCATATACCCTACTCAGTAAATCCGTTGACAGAGATACTATTAAATAACACGCTTAACGATACTGAGTTTATTCATAATAGTAGAAAATTTTATAGAACGGAGGGAGTTGTGTTTTTTAATAAATTATCTCGCATACTAAAAGGGCGACTGCGGTGCTATAAGCCAGACGGATGCTTTATTTTGGCAAAAATACTTACCAATCAAAATAGCAGATATATTAAAGACACCCTACGAAAGGAAGGTTGTATGATTAGAGGAGGTCACGAGCTCACAGACCTTGATGAAACGTGGTTGCGCTTTTCGATCCGGAGTGACGAAGATAATACGTTACTTTTGAGTAAACTGGACTTACTGCTCCAATAATATTATTTTCACCTAATGAATATTGTACTGGATATTATTTGTGGATTGCGAAGTGGCGAACCAAAACAAAGAAAATATCCTTACCTTTTTAATTTTTCGGTGATAGGTGTGGGGGATAAAAGTTTTATGCTACAATGAACGCAATGCGACATCATGACATAGTGATTTTTTATCATAAAGATTGTTTTGACGGCTTCGGTGCCGCTTACGCGGCTTGGAAGAAGTTTAAAGATAAGGCGGCGTACGCGCCGCTTGGACACTCTCTTGAGCCAATGAAGATAAGCGGCAAGAAAGAAATATATTTTCTGGATTTTTGTTATAATTCTCAAGAAGTGATGGATAAGATTGTCGGAAACAACGAAAAGGTGGTGATTATAGATCATCATGTTACTAACGAGAATATCACCAAGTCTGTTCCTGAGCATTATTACGACATCAATCATTCCGGCGCGACACTTGCCTGGCAATATTTCCATCCGAAAAAGACAATGCCTAAAATGTTGGCAAATATAGAAGATCAGGACTTGTGGAAATTTAAGTTGCCGTTTACAAAAGAAGTGAACGCCATGTTGGATCTTTATGATTTTGATTTTAAGATTTGGGATAAGATTATTAAAGACTTTGAGAATCCCGCGAAAAGAAAAAAATACATAGAGATGGGCAAGTATGCTTTGGCTCATAAGGAATCCATGGTAAAGAGAGCCGTTAGCAGGGCAGACAAGGGCGTGTTTGAAGGGCATGATGTCTTGATATCAAATTCTTCTTTCCTTGCTTCCGAGATAGGCAACGCTTTAGTGGAGGCCGGCGCTGAAGTAGCCATAATCTGGAATCAGCGAAAAGGACAAACTCACGTCTCCATAAGAGCGGATAAAAGCGGCAAAATAGACGTATCCAAGATTGCGGCTAAATATGGCGGAGGCGGACATAAGGCGGCATCGGGTTTCGGCTTGCCGGCGGATAAACCATTTCCGTGGAAAATTACAAAATGAGCAAAATAGTTTTATATCGCAAATATCGCCCGTTAAACTTCAAAGATGTTTTAGGGCAAGAGCATATAGTGGAGGTGCTTAAGAACGCCGTCAATTCGGGTAGGGTGGCACATGCTTACCTCTTTGCCGGTCCAAGAGGCACGGGCAAAACGAGCGTGGCGAGAATACTGGCCAGAGAAGCCGGCTGCGTGGAGATGGATTTGCTTGAGATAGATGCCGCTTCCTCCAGAGGCATAGATGAGATTCGCGCTCTAAGAGAAGGAGTAAGATTTTCTCCTCTTGGCGGAAGTGTTAAGGTCTATATAATAGACGAGGTGCACATGCTCACCAAAGAAGCCTTTAACGCTCTCCTTAAAACTCTTGAGGAACCGCCTTCGCATGTGATTTTTATTCTTGCTACCACGGAGCTTGATAAGGTGCCGGAAACGATTATTTCCAGATGTCAAAATTTTACCTTCCGCAAAATATCGGAAAATGTGCTTCGCAAAGCGATGCTAAGTATCGCCGTAAAAGAAGGTTTTGAGATAGACGAAGAAACAGCCGGTTTAATAGCTCTTATGGCAGATGGTTCTTTCCGCGACGCGCAGGGTACTTTGGATCAGATTCTTTCCGCTCAAGGCGGGGAAGGAAAGATTGCCGGTGAAGCGGTAAGGCTTTTTCTCTCCGTGCCGCCGAGAGAGTTGGTGGAAAAATTTATCATCGCCATAATGGAGGAGAAGGCGGAGGAAGGTCTTGAGGCGATAAGCGAGGCTGTAAACGGCAATATTGATATGAATGTTTTTCTTAAGCTTGTTTTAAGAGATATTCGCTCCATGCTTTTGCTTAAATTCGCGCCAAATATGAGGAAGCAAATTGAGGACACCCATAGCGATAAAGAGTTTAAGTTTGTAGAAAAGGGAAGTACTGCCGCTGATAAAGGTCAGCTGGAAAATATTTTAAAAATTCTTCTTCCCGCTCTCGGAACCAAAAATACTTCGTATTTGCCTCAAACGGCGCTTGAGCTTGCTTTTTTGGATATAGTGAAGTAATTAAATCAAACCAGCTTCGTAGCCAAAATCGGTTTAATGTGTTAGTCTAAGCAAGTGATTGGGGGATCGTCTAATGGTAGGACAGTGGCCTTTGAAGCCATTAATCGGGGTTCGAGTCCCTGTCCCCCAGCCAAATTTCAGAATTCTACTTTTTGGCTGTGTCTCCTAAACAAAATCCGAACTTTTTACCAAACTAATCCGACTGACGACTAATCTGTGCGCCTCGTCCGCTCTCTGCGGTCGCGGGAGCAAAAACCAAAAATTTTCCTTACCTTTCTTATTTTCCTCGGCGGGGGGTGTGGGGGGTGAGGAAGCGTGGGACGCTTCTGCAAGAAAAAATGGAAAGGAAATTTTTGGTTTTGCTTCGCCGCTACTAAATACATCATATAACAACTTGGAATATAACACAACGGAATACTATAATGCAAATACATGACAAAGGCGATTTTTTCAAAAGATCATAAATATATGATAGAGCAGCTGAAGAAAGCTCGTATTGAGTCTGGCTTGGATCAAGTTGATGTAGCAAGGCTACTTGGCAGAACTCAACCTCACATATCAAAGATTGAAGCTGGGCAAAGACGACTTGATATTACGCAACTCAAGGAGTTCGCAAAGATTTATAAAAAAGACATTAATTATTTCATCAAATAAAAATATGGAAATAGATTCTCACAAAACGATTGTAGGTATCATTGGTGGTCATTCTCATAATACAAACCAACAGGCATTGTCTCTGGCAGAAAAGACCGGAGAACAATTAGCGAAACTTGGTATTACTATTGCTTGTGGTGGCGAGGATGGGATTATGGAAGCAATTTGTAAAGGAGCAAAACATTGTAATGGCACAACAATAGCCATCACTAAAAGTAACAAAAAAGGGGATGCAAATAGGTATGTTGATTATGTAATTCCAACATCACTTGATCTCGCTTTTATGAATGTTCTCGCTTGGTCATCTGATGCAGTTATTGCATTTGATGGGCGTTTTGGAACGATGTGTGAAATTGGTTTAATTCTTGATATTGGTAGACCTTTGGTGCTTCTTGGTAAGCACGAATTAATTCATACTGAAAAGATAAAAGTTCACAACTTTGTTCACCTTGAGGAGTACTCTGATGAAAATATTCAGAAAGCTATTGATTTTGTGATACAACACATTTCTAAAAATAGATCGTAAACCAATATGCCATACTCAAGCTTTGTTTTTGATAAATCCATAGAAGAAATCATTCGATTGTTAAAACCACAGACCCTTCTTGATCTTGGTACCGGTGCTGGAAAATACGGTGAATTAGCAAAAAAGATCAGTCCGTCCACAAAATTAACAGCTATTGAGATTGAAAAAGACTACATAAAGAAATTTAGACTTCTCTCAATCTATGATGAGGTCTGGAACATTTCTGTCACAGATTTAATCAACCCAAAATATTACGACTCAAACTTTGATGTCATTATGATCGGTGACATTATTGAGCATCTGAAAAAATCAGACGGTATTGATCTACTCAATTTTTTGATCTACAGGTGTCGTTGGATTATTCTCGAGTTTCCCCACCATTATCTTCAAAACTCTGTTGACGGGTATCATTCAGAGGCTCATATATCGGTATGGACAAAAGACGACTTCGTATCATTTGAAAGGACGCAACTATATGAGAAAGATACTCAGCGTTTGGTTGTACTGCGTGGCTATCTTGAAAACAAGACATCCGTTGCAGGTGTTGAATCAGTGATTAGTGAATATGAATAATAAT
>Ga0076214_146_pt1 | contig 7776 bp, 9 predicted proteins | sample RifGroE2_FD_67699 | JGI IMG/M metagenome (GOLD analysis project Ga0076214, IMG submission 67699) | Parcubacteria bacterium GW2011_GWE2_40_8 | reverse complement strand
GCGCCAATTACATATTTAAATGGTGTAAAAAATAAAATATCTTTGAAAAACAAAGAAAAAGCCCCCATTAAGGACGAGCCTTAACGGGGTCTTTTTCGTAGTGATATTAATAATATACAGGAAACAAAAAATATGTCAAACTTAATCGGTTTTATCAAATAAGTAAAATTTCATATGTCAAATCCAAACCAAAAACTTAATCCGAAATTATTTCCGAATGAATAAGTTTATAAATAATGAAGAAAAAATCAAACAATTACGCTTTTATAGACGGACAGAATTTATACTTGGTCATTCAAGAGCTTGGTTGGAAATTGGATTATAAAAAGCTTGAGTATGTAAAAAAAGAACCTCACAAGGACGGAACCTTATGAGGGGCTTTTAATCGTGACTACAATGCTATATTATCAAAGTGTAAAAATAATGTCAAATATGATAAACCAAAACCAAAAACTTAATCCGAAATTGTTAAAAGATGATATTGAACAAGCGCCGACTCGTTTTGGCTATGGCGATGGGTTAGTGATTGCCGGAAAGGAAAATCCAAATGTTGTGGCTCTTTGCGCGGACTTGACTGATTCCACTCGCACTTCCGAATTTAAAAAAGAGTTTCAGGATCGGTTTGTGGAGGTTGGCATCGGTGAACAAAATATGGCATCGCTGGCTTCCGGAATGGCGGCGGCCGGCAAAGTTCCGTTCATCTCTTCTTACGCTATGTTTTCGCCCGGCCGAAATTGGGAGCAGATAAGAACGACTATTTGTTACAATAATCAAAATGTAAAAATCGCCGGCGCGCATAGCGGTGTGTCCGTTGGTCCCGACGGCGCTACTCATCAGGCGATAGAAGATATGGCTATTACCAGAGTTATTCCCAATATGGTAGTCATCGCGCCTTGCGACGCTATTGAAGCGAAGAAGGCGACCATTGCCGCGGCAAGATATAAGGGGCCAGTTTACATTAGATTTACCAGAGAAAAAACGCCAGTGATGACGACGGAAGAAACGTCGTTTGAAATCGGCAAGGCGGAAGTCTTCCGCGAAGGAAAAGATGTAACGATAATCGCCTGCGGACCTTTATTATATGAAGCGTTAAAAGCGGCGGAAGAATTGGCTAAAGAGGGAATTGAGGCCGAGGTAATAAACAATCATACAATCAAGCCGATGGACAAAGAGACTATTTTGCAATCGGTCAAAAAAACCGACTGTGTGGTAACGATAGAAGAGCACCAAGCGGCGGGCGGAATGGGCTCGGCCATCAGCGAAATTTTATCTCAAAATTATCCGGTCCCGATGGAAATAATTGGCGTCAAAGACCGCTTCGGCGAATCAGGAGAACCAAATGAGCTTTTGGAAAAATTCGGACTTACAGCGAAAAATATAATTGAATCGGCAAAAAAGGCGATAAAACGAAAATAAAGTCAAAAACTTGCCCTCTTAAGGACGGTCATAACGGGAAATCCTACGAGGACTAAGTTTTTGACTTTATTTCTCGCTCTTAGTTTATCCTCCTTGGCTTATAATCTCCCGGTGCTTGGCGGAGATACTCTTCAATTTTCGGTAAAGTGAGCAAACCTTTCTGCGCGCCGATTTCTTGCACTACTGACATTGAGTTTATCGGCCCCATAGCCAACGCTTCCGGCACGCTTTGCTTTGGATCTGGATATGCCGGCATGTACCAATATTCGTCTTTATCATAAGCGTAGGCGCCATCGGGTCCATCTGTGATTACCACAATTTTCGGTCCGAGCTCTTGAACCATCTTAAGCAGATCTTTTATTTCGGCTTTGCTTGTATCTCGTCCAGCGTCTTTTAAAATTCTTTGCGCTTCCTGAACATTACAAAAGAAAAGTTCAGATAATTCATAAATACCTTTTAATTTATCGTAACCCAAGCTCATCTGGAAAGTGCCTGGCTGGAAAGCAAGTTTTATTTCCGGTCGCTCTTTGATGTAAGCGGCAATTTGTTGATGAAAAGGAAGGGAATTTTCAGCCAAAGAACTTAAATATATCCATTTAGGCGATCCGATGTCCGGCAAACTGTAATCAAATTCGGTATGTTTTACCAGAATCGTTCTGTCTGCTTTGTACCATAGCACGTAATGATAATTGGTTGATTTGCTTTTATGGGTTTTTACGAATTCAGTGGAAATGCCATTGTCTTTGAGAGCTTTTAGCACATCTTCGCCGTTTCTGTCGTCTCCGATATTGGATACAAAAGCGGCATCAAGTCCGAGTCTCGTGGCGGCTACGGCGGCATTGGCGCTGTTGCCCACGCCCGGCACCACTTCCACAAATTCGTAGGGCACTTTATCCGCAAAGCTAAAACAAAGCATTGGCTTGTCTTTGCCTTCGCTTTCCAAAACTTTGGCATCTTTTAATTTTATAAACGCATCGGTGGTAACATCGCCAATGGCGACAAAATCAAGATTATTTTTCATAAGTTTATTTATTATTTATTATATTATATGCTAAAATGCATTTATATGAAAACCCTTAAAGAAATTCTCAACGAAGCGAGGGATAGCAGCATTGCCATCGGGCATTTTAATGTTTCAAACTTGGAGCAGTTGAGGGCTATTATGGAAGCGGCCAAAGTTTATAACGCGTCCATAATGATTGGTTTATCCGAGGGAGAAAGAAAATTCTTCGGTCTAAAGCAAGCGGTAGCCTTGGTAAAATCTTTTAAAGAAGAATACGGCTTGCCGGTTTTCTTAAATCCGGATCACTCTCACTCGGTAGAGTCGGCCAAAATGGCTTTTGACGCCGGCTTTGATTCGGTGCATATTGATCTTTCCAGTTTGCCGTTTGAAGATAATGTGAGGGGCACGAGAGAAGTGGTGGAATATGTGAAATCTAAAAATCCGGAAATTTCCATTGAAGGAGAACTTGGTTATTTGAGAGGGGAATCACGAATCCAGAAAGAAGCGATAACGATAAAACCGGAAGACCTTACTATGCCGGAAGAGGCGGCTGAGTTTACGGGAAAAACCGGCATAGACCGTTTCTCCGGCGCCTATGGCAATAGTCATGGCATTTCTTTGGATGAACCAGCATTGGATATTGAGAGGATAAAGGCGGTAAGACAAGCTTTGCCGAAAGAAGTGGCGATGGTCTTGCATGGCGGCTCAGGCATACCGGATGAAGAAATAAAAGAAGCCATAAAGGCGGGTATCGTCAATATCCACGTAAATACGGAAATAAGAGTAGCTTACGCGGACGCTCTGAGAAAATTCTTGGCGGAAAATCTTGAAGAAACCACGCCGTATAAAATTTTGGCGCCGGCGGTGAAAGCGGTTAAGGATAAAGTGGAGGAAAAGTTAAGGTTGTTTGGAAATATTTAACCTTAAAAAAGAAAAATAAATTATGAAAATATATATCACAAGAAAAATTCCGGAAGCCGGAATTAAAATGCTTCAAGATAAAGGTTATGATGTTGATATCAATCCCAAGGATAAAGTCTTGTCTAAAAAAGAACTGATAAAAGCGCTTGGCAAGAAAGAATATGATGCCGTGCTATGTTTGCTTACCGATAAAATAGACGGGGATGTTTTTAACGCGGTGCCTAAAGCCAAAATTTTCGCTAATTACGCAGTGGGGTTTGATAATATGGATTTGGGAGCGGCGAGGGAAAGAAACATTAAAGTGAGCAATACGCCAAGTGTCCTCACCGATGCCGTGGCGGAGCATGCCGTGGCTCTCATTCTTGCCATAAGCAGAAGAGTGGTGGAGGCGGATAAGTTTACGCGAGCCGGCAAGTATCATGGCTGGGAGCCGATGATGTATTTGGGTAATAGTATAATAGGCAAAACAGTAGGCATACTTGGGCTCGGCAGGATAGGCATCAGGGTTGCGCAAATTTTAGCAAATGGTTTCGGCGCTAAAATAATTTATTTTGACATAAAACGCAACGAAGAATTTGAAAAAGAATTTGAAAAAGGCAAAGTTGAGTATAAAGAGAAGATGGAAGACGCGCTTAAAGAATCTGATTTTATTTCAATTCATCTTCCACTTATGGAGAGTACCAGACATATTTTAAACAAAGAGAGATTGTCTCTCATGAAGAAAGAGGCTTATCTCGTGAACACTTCTCGGGGGGCGGTGATTGATGAAAATGCTTTGGTAAAAGCGCTTAAGGATAAAGTGATAAAAGGCGCTGCTTTGGATGTGTATGAGAATGAACCAGTTTTAGCTAAAGGCCTTGCTAAGCTTGATAACGTGGTGCTCACGCCGCATATAGCTTCAGCCACGGAAGAAGCGAGAAACGCTATGTCCAAGCTTGCGGCAGAAAATATAATCGCCGTGCTTGAAGGCGGCGAAGCGCCGAGTTTGGTAAAGTAAGAGATAAATAAAAACCAGAAAAACCTTGATTTTAGGCAAAAAAATGCACCAAGGTTTAACCTTGGTGCATTTTGGTCATCATAATCCTTGCCTTTTTGCTCGCTTTTTGCTATATTATCTAGCATTATGACACTTCAATTAAACACGGAAAAAAGGGATGTTTTTGGCAAAAAGCTGAAAAATTCAAGAAAAGATGGCAAATTGCCGGCTGTTTTATATGGTAAAGGCAAGGAAGCCACTCACTTTTTCGTAAACGCGAAAGAGTTTAAAAAAGTTTACAAAACGGCCGATGAAGCCACTTTTATAAAGCTTGCCGGCGATGGCGCCGCAGGCGAAGCTCTTATTCATGATACCGCTTTTGATCCTGTTAAGGGCGAGCCGATTCACGTGGATTTCTACTTGCCGGATATGAGTAAACCTATAATTGCCAGTTTGGAAGTTGCTTTTGACGGTGTTGCTCCGGCGGTAAAAGAACATGGCGGAATTTTGGTGAAAGTTATTCACGAAGTTGAATTGGAAGCTTTGCCAAAAGATTTCCCTCATGAGATTAAAGCCGATATTAGCAAGCTCAAAATCATAGGAGACAAGGTTCTTGCCGGAGACATTGCTTTGCCGGCAGGTGTTAAGATGACTATCTCTGCCGATACGGTAATAGCTTTGGTGAAAGCGCAGACGGAGGAAAAAGAAGAACCGATAATGAACATCGCCGATATAGAAGTAGAGAAGAAAGGCAAGAAAGAGGAAGCCGCTCCAATAGAAGAATAATAGAAGCAAGCGATAAATTCATAAAGTGGGCGACAATCAGATATAATTATCTGATTGATACGATATTGCATAAAAAATGAGTTGTGCTATGCTGTACATATAAGTACAGGAAAGATGAACGATATAAGAATAAAAAATAAAGACCTAAGAAAATCCGGAGGAGAACGCCTTTCCCTTATCGCCGCGCGCGGCGAGGTGGTTTTTCATATAGGAGACTTGGCAAATTTGTGGGGGATTTTCAATAAAAATACATTACATAAGACACTCTCAAGGTATGTTGCGGGAGGACTCATTCACCGTGTTTATAAAGGGCTATATACGATCAAGAAACCCGGGGATATCAATCCTTTTCTTTTGGGCGTTAAAGCTATCCATTCGCTTGCCTATGTGTCGTGCGAGTCGGTGCTGTATCAAAATGGTATACTGAATCAATCACCTCGGGAGATTACTATTGTGAGTCAATCTTCAAAACATTTTTCGATTGCAGGTACGAGATACAGGTCAAGAAAGATGCGCGATGAGTTCCTTTTTAATGATACAGGAATAGAGACAAAAGACGGTATTCGCACTGCCTCTCTTCCGCGCGCTGTCGCTGACATGCTTTATTTTAACTCGAGGAAATATTTTGATGCTGGGGATTCTGGCATTATCCCGTGGGATAAGGTAAAAGGAATCGCCGATGCGGTAGGGTATGCCATAAAGATTCCCAACCACTAAAAATATGATGATACTACCAAACAAAAAAGATGCCATTCATAAAGCGTGGCTCTATAGGCTTCTTGAAGCAATAGCTGATGATCGTCATCTTTCCCGCGTTCTCTATTTCAAGGGCGGAACGTGCGCTTCAATGCTCGGATGGCTGGATAGGTTTTCGGTCGATCTGGATTTTGATTATGCAGGCGACAAAAAAGATATTGGACAAACTCGCAAGATGCTTGAGGGTTTATTTGCATCGCTCGGTCTTTCGGTAAAAGACAAAAGTAAAAATGGTATTCAGTATTTTTTACGACATGATGACAGTGGTTCGGATAGAAAAATATTAAAAGTAGACGCTTCTTTCCCGCTTTTCCGTGCGAGTAAATACGCGCCGATGAGATTTTTAGAAATAGACCGTATTTTGATATGCCAAACAAAAGAGACAATGTTTTCACACAAACTTGCGGCTATTATGGATAGATTTAAAAAAACAGGAAATATCGCGGGCAGGGATAGGCTCTAAAAACAAGCCCACCGGTTCCTTCCTTTTCTGCGGTCCGACAGGTTGCGGCAAGACAGAGCTGGCCAAACAGCTGGCGGTTCAGCTCGGGATAAAATTCATACGATTCGACATGAGCGAGTACGCAGAAAAACACACAATCTCAAAGCTTATAGGAAGTCCGCCGGGCTATGTTGGGTTTGAACAGTCAGGACTTCTAACCGAAGCGCTTATCAAAACACCGCACGCAGTATTGCTAATGGACGAAATAGAAAAGGCACACGCGGACGTGTACAATATACTCCTTCAAATAATGGACTACGGAACGCTTACCGACAACAACGGCAGAAAGGCCGATTTCCGAAGTTCCATTCTCATAATGACAAGCAATGTAGGCGCACGCGAAATGGATGCCAACGCAATCGGCTTCGGCCCCGAGGGGCCGGGACAGGCAGGGGACACGACAAAGGCAATTGAGAGATTTTTCACTCCGGAATTCAGGAACAGGCTTGACGCGATACTTCACTTCAACACTCTTGACATGATGCTGATAAGGCGCATCGTTCTGAAATTCACGGAACAACTGGCGGAAGAACTGAAGGCGAAAAAGGTAACCCTCTCTATCGACAAGAAGGCAGTGGAGTGGTTTGCCGTCAACGGGTTTGACAGGAAGATGGGGGCTCGCCCGCTTGAGCGGATAATCAGAGACAATATTCAAGAGAAGCTGGCCGACGAAATACTTTTTGGAAAGCTGGTTGGCGGTGGTGAAGTAAAAGTCTACGTAAAAAAGGGGGCAATCGAACTTCAAGTAAAAGGGACCTGAGTTACGTATTCGAAAAACTGCCAGCCGATTTGGGATTTTTTTTTGATTTTCTATTGACAAATCAACAAAGTTAAGCTATTTAACAAAGTATACATTTTTTATATCAGGAGATTTATTATGAGTTCAAGCGGGTTCGTTCTTACGGAAGGTATAATAAAAGACCATACGGAGCGCCTTAAGCGATGGTTTGAGCTCCTGAACACAATCATGCCGGAGCACTTTTTCTGGCTTGAGTGTTCCGATCTTGAACACATTGACAAGCTCTGCAATGTTTGGGACATGCTCAATGACATGCACATTAGTGATGGTCTGGGGGGTCCTGTTCTTGGCGACAACTACCAATTTTATCTCTGAGATGCCCCCCTCCCGAAGCTGGATGTCAACTGGCCCCTTTGTGGCAATGATCGGTGAGCGGAGGAGATAATACGCAAGGGCGATCACGATGATGATGATAAGCAGCAAGAGCAAGGGAACATATGTTGTAGTGATCGTCAGCACCTCTTCTTGTTGTGGATCAAGGGAAAGCTTCCAGGAAAAGTATGCCATTCCATCTTCCCTGACCTTTTCTGAGGGGGGAAGGGTGCTGGTAAGCAGCCATGACATCATGCTGGTTGGCACCTTGACGATGCCCTCATTGTGGATATTCCCCTCATTTT
>Ga0076214_133_pt1 | contig 7826 bp, 8 predicted proteins | sample RifGroE2_FD_67699 | JGI IMG/M metagenome (GOLD analysis project Ga0076214, IMG submission 67699) | Parcubacteria bacterium GW2011_GWE2_40_8 | reverse complement strand
GATATTACAAAACCATCCGTTACAGCTTTCACTGTTCCGGCAACTTATTCTTCGCTTGTTGTTCCGGTAAACAGTTTTACAGCTACCGACAATAAATCAGTTACCGGGTTCAAGCTCACAGAAACTGCCACTGCCCCACTCGCAGGCGATGCAGGTTGGAACACTGCTGCCCCAGCTTCATACTCTTTCGCCTCCCATGCCGCCATGGCCGCTTGTACGTCCTTTTCTTCGTATATCAGCTCAAGGCCTTCTCTCGCAGCCTCTTTAGTAAGCACGCCCAAACTGTCCGTAAGCATAAGATTGGCAAAATCCTTAGTCGGATAAGTTGAATATATTTTGCCTTTAAAACCGTCTTTTTTCAGCTTTGGAACCCTGCCGATATGGTCCAAGTGAGCGTGTGTCACGATTACCGCGTCAAGAGAAGCCGGATCATAAGGGAAAGGTTCTCGGTTTTTATCTTCGCAAACTTTACCACCTTGATAAAGACCGCAATCTATGAGGACTTTGGTTTTCTTGCCGTCTCCGGCCTCCAGCTCCAATAAATAATTTGAACCGGTTACTTCTCCGGACGCTCCGTGGAAGTAAATTTTAACCTTGTTTTCCGATATGTTTTTTTCTTTCATGTAAAAATGCTAATACAACTAATAATCCTCCCGACAAATCCATAAATAAATCTTTCATGTTGTCTATAATCCCTCCTTGAGTAAGATTTATATACTCTTTGCGGGTGATAAATCTATCTACCGCAAACTCATAAAACTCCCAAAGCACGCCCACAAGCGCCACTACGCCTAAAATTAAGATTAAAGAGTAAAACCATGGCAAATTTTTGGGCAGTGAAAATTTATCACGAAAAAACATCCACCATACGGCTCCCAGCCCCACCACAAAACCGCCGAGAAAATGCATGGGTGTGTCAAACCACAGTATTCTCCAATACAAAGAGGTATAAGTGGCCACCGCGTGTAAAACAAAAAGACCTAAAATAAAAAGGACGGTCAGCTTCCCAAGTTTTCCATTAAAAAACATCGTTTATCGCAAATGTATTTTAACCTATTTTCAGAAAAAGAAAAAGACCTTGTTACAAGTCTTTTTCTTTCGGTCGCCGGAGATTAACTCTCCCAGCGCAAACGCCAGGTGGGTGCCCGCACTATCAGCTCAAGAGCTGATAAAATATAAGGCTCCCTTGTGAGATAACTTTGATCTAGAAAATTATACTCCTGGCGACCTATGCTTATTATAACAAAATTAAAACGATTTTGTATTCTTGACGTTTTTGCTTTTCGGTTTTTTAATGGACTTTTGATAGTCAATTTGCTAGCATATACTTGTTTTTATAAATTTAAAGCTCTTTCCGAGCATAACAAAATGCAAATACATCCAAAAAAAGAAAGGGCATACATGATGATCAAACCTGACGGTGTTCAAAGATCTCTGATAGGAGAAATTATCGGCAGAATAGAACGCTCCGGACTTAAAATTGCCGGACTTAAAATGTTTGTGCCGGACAAAGACAGGCTTATCAAACACTATGGAAAATCGGATGAGTGGTACCAAGCCAAAGGCGAGACAATGATAAAGAATCTTGAAGCCGCCGGCAAACCGGTGGAGAAATCCGCTATAGATTACGGCAAAGGCATCATAGACAGTCTCGTGTCATTTATGTCTGCCGGCCCTGTCGTGGCAATAGCGGTGGAAGGCAATGAGGCGGTAGCCGTAGTCACGAAATTGGTTGGTGGCACCGAGCCGAAAACTTCGGACGTGGGAACAATCAGAGGCGACTATACCCTTGATTCTTATAATATCTCCAATATTGACTTTCGCGCGGTAAGAAATTTATGCCATTGTTCCGAGAGCGTGGAAGAAGCCAAGAGAGAAATTTCTCTGTGGTTTAACGATAGCGAGATAACAAACTACAGAAACGTAAATGACGCTATCCTCTACGATGTTAACTTAGACGGTATTCTGGAATAAAAACTATTTTTTAATCTTTATTTTCTCCCCGTCGCTTCTAAAGATTATCGTACCCAGCTCATAGGTGGCTAATATTTTGGCGCCGAATTTATTTAAGGTATCAATCGTTTCTTTGTGCGGATGGCCGTAACTGTTATCTTTGCCGGCGGAAATTATAGCGTAAGCCGGACTGGCATAACCTGTAAACATCTCCGAGCTTGAAGTATCAGAGCCGTGATGACCGACCTTGAGCACGTCTACGTCAAGATTGTCTTTGTAAACAGAGGCGAGATAATTCTCTACCGCCCGAGGAGAATCACCGGTAAAAAGAAAAGAATTGCCGCCATACACAAGCTTGACCACAATGGAAGATGCGTTGCTTTCCATCTTGCCGGCATCGCCCACCGGAAAGAGTATGTCCAAATAAACCCCGCCGCCCAGACTTATTCTTTGGCCTTTTTGAGCCGATAGCCTTACCGCTTTTTCTTTTTTCGTCATCTTTTCAAGTTCTTTATAAAAAGCGGATTCTGACAAGTTGCCGGATTCCATCACCGCTTTTACTTCATAATTATTCAAAACTTCCGGCAAGCCGCCGATATGATCCGCGTCCGGATGAGTGGCGATTATTAAGTCTATCGTTCTGTCATAAAACGGCATCACCTTGGAAAGCTCGCTTAAAACCGAGCTGTTTTTTCCACCGTCTACTAAAACCTGATTGCCACCAGGCGCTTCTATGAAAATAGCGTCACCTTGCCCCACATCCAGAAAAGCCACCGTTAAAATACTCTTGCTTTCAATAAAAACCGCGTACCAGATAAAAAATGTCCCTGCCGCCAGCAAAATAAGAAAATAATATTTAAAATTTTTCTTCCAAGAAGTCATTTTTCTAAATTATACTTAAATAATACAAAATATACCAAAACGCACCAAGGTTAAACCTTGGTGCGTTTTGGGCTTGGTAAATAACGAAAAAATCAAGACTCCTGTCAAGACTCTTGTTCCGCCAACTTTTCTTTTTTATGAAGATGAAGGATGGCAAGAAATATAATGGCGTAACTTAAGATCAAAAAAATTTCAGAGAAACCCGAGGCGGCGACCGAAGCGTAAGGAATTTTCGCGAAAGACTTTATTACATAAAGTTCGTATTGTAAAAAAACGTAACTTATCCAGCCAAGCGGCACGCTCAAGAAGGCGCTAAACATGCCAATCGCGCCGGTTAAAAAGCCAAAGAACATAGTAATCGGGATAAACGGCAAAACCAGCAGATTAACAAACAAACTTAGCAAAGATACTGAACCGATTTTGTAAACAATCAAAGGAAGCACCGCCACCTGCGCGGAGAGAGTAGCCGAAATCGTTTCTCTTATTTTAAATTTTTTAGGCATAAACCAAAGTTTTTTACTCATAATCGGAGATATATAAATTAAGCCCAACGTGGCCGCAAAAGATAACTGAAAGGAAGTGTCAAATCTTAAAATTTTAGGATTTTGCAATATCATAAAAAAGCCGGCGAGAAAAAGCGCCCAAGTTACGGCATAGATTCTCCCCGTGGCTCCGGCCAGCACCGCCATAAGCGCCATCACGGAAGCCCTCACCGTGGTGGCTGAAGCGCCGGTCATAATGGCAAAGAACGCTATGCCTAGCGAGCCGGCGCCCATGCCGAACATTCTCGGCAAGAAAGAAAAAGCTCTCATTATATTGTCCGCGATAATGGTAACATTATAACCGGAAAGAGCCACGATATGTGTCATACCGGTGGTGTTAAAATCTTCTTTAAGCGAGTTTGGTATGGCATCTCTGGCTCCCACGGTAAGTCCGCCCAGAAAAGCGGCATGCGGCTCCGAAATGACTCCGGCGATTGCCGACAAAAAATTTTCTTTAAAACTAAAAAGTCTCTTTTTGAGCCAATGACCGTTACCACTTGATACAAGCTCCGCTTCCGGATAAAACATTTCAAAATAAATGCCGCTCTTGGCCAGATATTTTTTCCAGTCAAAACTTTCGTTGAAATTTTCAGGCTTTTCAAGAGTTCCTTTTAGTGTTATTTTATCGCCGTAATTAAACTTCGGATAATGGTTGGCGTAAACCAAAATTATCAAATCCCCTGTCTTTACGGCAAGCTCAGTGTAATTGCTCTTCTTGCTTGGCTCATCAATCACAACACCTGTTATATCGGCTTTTCCTCCCGCCATTTTTTCAAGCTCACCATAAGATGCCGGAGTTTTATCGGCATACTCATAGCGCAAAATTCCAAAGCCGAAAGACGCGAAGATTAAAGACACGATTAAAAACAACTTCCCTATTTTCATCCCATGCAGAAAAAAGAAGACTGCCCCGAGAAAAATAAAAAGCGAGGCAAACGCCTCGCCGAAACTGATAAAAGAGCTTATAAAAACACCGGAGACAAAACCGGAAAGAATGACGACTGAAAATTTTTGTTGCATATACTTTGAATTACGAAATAGTATCATTTGCTCGGCTCGCATAATTTTCTACGAAAATTTGCTCTACTCGCCCGCTTTTATTTTAAATATATTAAAGTAGCGGGTTCCGTAAGGCGTCGCAAATAATACTATTTCGTAATTCAAAGTTGATAAAATAGTTTTTCATTTTCTCCGTCCATCGCTTCGTTGGCCAGTCTGTCCGCCTCCTTATTCTGTTCTCTCGGCACATGAGTAAAATTCACCTTGCTAAAATCCAACTTAAGGTTCCAAATTTTTATAAACAGCGGAGCGAGCCTCTCGTTTTCTATCTTGTATTCGCCGTTTAATTGTCTGGCCACCAGCTGGCTATCCATTCTCATATCCACTTCCATTTTCTTTGATTTTTCTTTGCCAAACAGGGATCTTATTTTTTCCAAAGCAAAAATCACGGCTTCATACTCCGCCTCGTTGTTTGTTTTTCTGCCTAGAAACTTTGAATAGGACTTGGAAAGATTCCCCGCCTCATCCATTATTGCCACCCCTATGCCCGCCGGCCCGGGATTTCCCCTTGAGCCGCCATCAGTGTAAACTATCATCTTGTTCATTGTTTCAATTTAACATCAATTACTCTTAATCTCAATTCCGGTTTTGAGAAAAAAGTGTTTTTCTCAATCGTGGCCGCCAGATTTATTTTCTGTCCGACAAACAAACTATCCGCCACATCATCCGGTATTCCATTTTTAAAAAAGCTTATGGCCGAGACATATTCACCGTTCTTTTTTCTGAAAGAAATATTCAGATGCCCGCCCCCGCTGCCAAACTCTTTAACTCCGCCGATTTCCAAATCATAAAAACCGAAAACGGGATTTGGATTTTCCACCCCAAACGGACTAAGCTTTTCCAATTTTGAATAAAAGTCCCAATCAATTTTATCAATATCCCATTCACTGTCTATAAGCAACGTTCCATTGTTCGTATCTTGTTTTATCGCCTTGCTATAAGCATTTTCCAATTCTTTTTTAAACTCTTCCGTTTTTTCTTTTTTTAAAGAAAAACCGCCGGCGAGATGATGCCCGCCAAAATCCAGAAGAACGCCCTTGGCAAGCGAAGACATCAACTCCACAAGATTAACGCTTCCATCACTGCGACACGATCCCTTAAACTCCGCGCTGTTGCCACTCCCCCACAAGAAAATCGGTTTATTGTATTTCTCCATCAGTTTATTGGCGGCAAGCCCCAACACGCCTGGGTGCCAACTCTCGTCTCCGCAAGCCAGAATATTAAACTCGCTAACGCCTTCAAACTTTTCCAAAATAGAGTCCACCACTTTGCCTGTTATTCTTTTTCTTTCTTTATTCAAAGAATCCAGTTTATCGGCAAGCCGATCGGCGTCGTCCGGCGAATCCGCGGTAAGCAAATCAAAGCTTATAGTGGCGTGATCTATCCTGCTTGCCACATTTATTCTGGGCGCTATGGTAAAGCTTATATCGCTCTCGGTAATATTTTTTTGATCCACGCGAAACTTTTTGTAAAAAGATTTCAGCCCCGGTCTTTTGGTTTTGGCAAGCACCATCAAGCCATAACGGACGAGCACTCTGTTCTCTCCTGTAAGAGGAGCCATATCGGCCACAGTGGCGATGGCCACGATATCCAAAAGCCACTTCTCCCACCCGTGCGCGATGGTAAAAAGTTTTTTCTCTTCGCCGCGAATTATCAGCGCGCGTACCAGCTTAAAGGCCACGCCGGCGCCACAAAGAAATTTATATGGATATTTATCTTCCTCTTGTTTGGAATTGATTATGGTGAAAGCATCCGGCAAGACTTCCGGCACCACCAAATGATGATCTGTGATTATCACGTCTATCCCCAAACTGTTTGCCATTGCCACCTCAGCTTTATCGGTAATGCCGCAATCAAAAGTTATTATCAGTTTTGCTCCAAGCTTTTTAAATTCTTCTATCGCCGCGTTGTTTAAGCTGTAGCCGTCAAAATTCCTGTCCGGAATATGAACATGATAATTTTCATATTCCGCTTTTTTCAGAAATTCAGTAAAAATCGCCGTTGAGCAAACTCCATCAGCGTCATAATCGCCAAACACCACTATCTTTTCCTTATTTTTCATGGCGTTTAAGATTCTAGCAACCGCTTTTTCCATATTAAGAATCTTGAACGGATCATGAAGACCTTTCTCGTAATTAGGATTGAGAAAAACAGCCGCCTCCTCGGCTTTTGCCACCCCTCTGTAAAACAAAAATTTTCTCTCAAAATCAGAGAAATCTTTAAGCTCCGCCGAAACGCTTTCCGGCAAATTTTCCCTTAGAATCCATTGTTTCATCGTGGATATTAGTATACCATAATCGCCTCTATGCCCGGCAGAGTGCCGTGAGCCAAAAACTCAAGCATGGCGCCGCCACCAGTGGAGACAAAATCAAATTTATCTAAAATTCCCAATTTATTTACCACCGCCACGGTATCGCCACCGCCAATCACCGACTTAGCCTCAGAAGCCACTATCGCCTTAGCCACGGCCATGGTGCCGGCATCAAAGCCATCTTCCTCAATATTGCCGAGTGGCCCGTTCCATAAAATAAATTTTTCTTTTTTTATAAGTTCGGTTAAAATCTCCACTGTTTTCTCGCCGGCATCCAATATTTTATCGTCTTTCCGCTTCATATCAATCGGCAAAATTATTTTTTCATTATTCAAATATTTTTCCACTAAAACATCTTTGTCAAAAACGGAGTTCCCTATGTCTTCCCCCTTGGCTTTCAAAAAAATATTGGCCAAAGCACCGCCTATGAAAATGTTGTTGGCAATATCAAGAAATCTGTCCAGAACTCCCAATTTGCTCTTAGCTTTTACTCCGCCGAGAATAAGCAAAAACGGATGATTCGGATTAAACGCGCCTATTAAATTTTCAATCTCTTCTTCAAAAAGAGGACCGATAAAAGACGGCAAAAACTTTGGCAAACCGACAATGGAAGCATGTCGGCGATGTGACGCGCTGAAAGCTTCGTTTACATACAGATCGGCAAGCGAAGCAAGCTCCTTGGCAAAACTTTCCGAATTATCTTTCTCGCCGTCAAACAATCTTATGTTTTCAAGCATAATTATCTCGCCGTCATTCATCTCCACAGACGCCTTTTTCGCCGCCGTTAAATTATTGCCTCCCACAAACTTTATTTTGAGATCAAACTTATCATTGAGATAATCGGCGACCGTTTTAAGCGTACCTTTTTTACCCTCGCTCAGATGACTTAGCAAAATGACTTTAGCCCCGCTCTCTCTAAGAAATTCCACGATGGGCATCGTTCTTTTTATTCTATACACGTCCTCCATTGCCCCACTGTCAAAAAGCGCGTTAAAATCCACGCGAAGCAAAACCCTTTTACCTCTTGTTTCCAAATTTTTTATTGATGGCAATTTCATTTAGAGCTATCCGCTATCTTT
>Ga0076214_138_pt2 | contig 8603 bp, 8 predicted proteins | sample RifGroE2_FD_67699 | JGI IMG/M metagenome (GOLD analysis project Ga0076214, IMG submission 67699) | Parcubacteria bacterium GW2011_GWE2_40_8 | reverse complement strand
AAATTTGTTCCACTTCTTGAGCGATGAAACCGTATTTTTGTTCTTCGTCTTTCTGATTTATCCATTTGTAGTTTACTCCCTGTAATTGAGAAAGTTTTTTACTCTCTCTCTCTCTCTCGATTTTGTTTGCGACGATATTTCTTTCAGACACATTAAGATTATTTAAACATAGGAAAAAATAAAAGAAATGAAAGGTGTGGATAACTTTTACTCCAATGTCAAGGTTCAACCTTGACATTGGAGTAAAAAATAAAATGGCTTCCGGTTTTATGATCTAACCCACTTGGAGACTCAGTCTCCAAGTGGGTTATTACTCCAATATTGCTTTGATTCGGCGGACACCGGCGGAAGCAGCTTCTTCTTTGACAATTTTAAATCTCCCAAGCTCGCCGGTAGTTTTGGCATGAGGGCCGCCGCAAATTTCTTTAGAGAAATCGCCAACCGAATACACCTTCACCTTATCGCCATATTTGCTTCCAAAGATGCCTATGGCGCCAGAGTTTTTGGCTTCGTTCAATTCCATCTCTTCGCAAATGACGGACAGGTCTTCTTTTATTTTCTCGTTTACCAGATCTTCCAGTTCCCGCTTCTGCTCTTCCGTAAGCTTTTCCGGATGAGAAAAATCAAAACGCAATCTCTCTTCCGTGATATTGCTGCCTTTCTGAGAAACATGGTCTCCCAAAACTTTTCTTAAAGCCGCGTGAAGAAGATGCGTGGCTGTGTGGAGTTTGGCTGTTCGCGCTCCGGCAGAAGAGAGACCGCCCTTAAACATGCCAACCGAAGCGGTTTTGGAAAGCTCTTGATGTTCTTTAAGCTCCTTATCAAAGCTTTCTATGTCTACATCAATCCCTTTTTCTTTAGCCATATCCTGAGTAATCTCTACAGGAAACCCATAAGTGGAAAAGAGAATAAAGGCATCCCTGCCAGAGATAATTTTATTTTTTGCTATCTTACCAAACTCTTTTAATCCGTGGTTGAGAGTTTTGGTAAATCTTTCTTCTTCTTTTTTTATTTCATCCAAAATTTTTTCTTTACTTTGTTTAAGTTCCGGATAAGATTCTTTATAAATTTCAAAAACAGATCCGGCAACTTTTGCCAAAAAGTTTTCTCCAATCCCCAGCAATTTTCCGTGTCTTACCGCTCGCCTTATGAGTCTTCTTAAAACGTATCCTCTGCCGGTATTGGAGGGCTCCACATCGTCGGCGATTATGAAGACACTGGCCTTTATGTGGTCGGCAATTACTCTGATAGATTTTTCTTCAATTTTGACTTTTGACTTTTGACTTTTGACTTTATCAACTATCGGTTGGAAAAGGTCCGTCTCATATACATTATCTTTATCTTGCAATATCATGATAATTCTCTCTAGCCCCATGCCGGTGTCCACGTTTTTCTGCTTGAGCGGCTCAAAGTTGCCCTCATCGGTTTTATTATATTCCATAAAAACGTTATTCCAGATTTCCACCCACAAGTTATTATCATCATTAAATGTTTCCGGTATTTTATCCGGATCTCCCGTCCAATAAAAAATTTCCGTATCCGGTCCGCACGGCCCCGATGTTCCGGCCGGCCCCCACCAATTATTTTTCTTCGGCAATTTGGATATCTTCTTTTCCGGCACTCCAAATCTCTTCCAAAGATTAAAGGCTTCTTCGTCAAAAGGCGCGTCAGCGTCTCCGGCGAATACGGAAACAGCTAGACGATTTTTATCAAGCCCTAGCCATTGTTTATCAGTAAGAAATTCCCAACTCCACTCTATCGCCTCTTTTTTAAAATAATCGCCAAAAGACCAGTTACCGAGCATTTCAAAAAAAGTTAAATGACTCGCATCTCCCACCTCTGATATGTCCGCGGTGCGGACGCACTTTTGAGAACTGACGACTCTTTTGCCCCCGGGGTGTTTCTCACCAAGAAAATACGGCACTAAAGGATGCATTCCAGCCGTGGTAAAAAGCACTGTCGGATCCGCCTCGTTTGGCACCAAAGAAGCGCTGGGTATTACAGTATGCCCTCTTTCCTCAAAGAACCTAAGAAATTTTTGGCGAATTTGCGACGATGTCATCATTTTGAGCCACCTCCCGGATTTGAACCGGGGACCTTCGCTTTACAAAAGCGTTGCTCTACCGCTGAGCTAAGGTGGCAAAATTACCACTCTTCCATTTTATACCATCCTAGCGCATAAACAAACGGCCTAAGGCCTCTACCGCTGAGCTAAGGTGGCAAGTAAGCACTCCTGCTTTGAATTACGAAATAGTATTGTTTGCGACGCCTTACGGAACCCGCTACTTTAATCTTTCTAATAAAAGCGGATGAGTAGAGCAAATTTTCGTAGAAAATTATGCGAGCTGAGCAAATAATACTATTTCGTAATTCAAAGAACTTTACACATCTTTACCACTTTTTTCTTCCTCGTCGCCGTCCGTATTTTTTTTATTGCCGTTTAAACTATCCCAATAAGGATGAGCGCCGGCTCCGTTATCATTTATCTTTCTCTTCCCTCTCACGTAATGCGTTAATCCAAGCAAAAATCTTTCCGCCCTGAGAAAGAGCAATCTTGTTTTGGATATGACAATTTCAATCTCTCTGAAAACTTTAGGCATCACAACCGCTTTAGCGAATCTTGCCATAGGGAGATACAACAAAATATAAGCGCCGTGGAAAACAGGTTTTGATTCCGAGATCTTTTCCGTTATTTCTCTGCCGGAAAGAGCTCTTCTTAGAATAGTCAGGTCGCTTGCGAATATAAGCATCAAACCTAGCGCCGAAGCGGCTGTTATGTAAAATAAAATATCTAAAGACATAATTTCTTCGCTCTCCGCGAAGCAAGCCGGTATTTAAAACAAACTAAGTCTGGAAAATTCCACCACCTCTATGTTTTCCCCGAATTTTTGGATATGCTCTTTTATATAGTCACTCACCGTAATTTCCGGATTTTTTATGTAAGGCTGACTAAGAAATGTTTCTTTGTTTTCGGGATTCGCGGCGGCTACATGCATGGCAAGATCCTTGGCAAGAGTGGCAAAACCTTCATTTTTAGACACAAAGTCTGATTCGCTCTTGAGCTTTACAATAGCGCCCATTTGTCTATTCCCGTGTATGTAGGCTTCCACTATGCCGGCGCCCAGTTCTCTGTCTGATTTTTTCTCAGCCACTTTGGCGCTTTCTCTTCTCAAAACTTCCAAAGCTTTTTCCATATCGCCACCGGCCTCTTCCAAAGCTTTCTTGCAAGCCATCACGGAAACATCTGTTTTATCTCTTAACTCTTTTATTTGTTGTGACGTAATCATAGAAGTCTCAAGAGTCTAATTTTTAATTTCCGCTGCCTTTTCTGCTACTTGAGGAGACAAAGTCGCTGCCTCTTGGGCGGCGGCAAGACCCTCTTTATAGGCTTTAACAATTTCTGAAATAAAATATTCTATACTGGTGGAAGAGCTGTCGTTAGCCGGCACCGGATAATTTATATCGCGCGGATCGCAATCGCTGCTTATTATGGCAACCACCGGTATGCCCATGCAAACGGCTTCATCCACGCCAATCTTCTCATGCTTCGGATCAACCACTATTATAACTGACGGCATTCTCTCCAAACCTTCCATACCGCCCAAATATCTATCAAGTTTTTTAATTTTCTTGTCTGTTTGGGATTTTTCTTTCTTGGTATACTTATCAAGTTCGCCGGAAGCCATTTTTTTCTTCAAATCAATAAGATGGTTTATTCTTTTCTTAATCTCGCTAAAATTGGTAAGAGTGCCACCAAGCCACCTTTCTCTTATATACGGCATACCTATTTCAACAGCCGCCTTTTCAGAAAAAGCCATGGCTTCTTTTTTAGTGCCCGCAAAAAGCATTGTCTTTTTTTCTTTGCCAAGTTTTTTTACGAATTCTTTGGCAACGCTTAAACAATCAACCGTCTTCTCAAGGTCAAAAATCTCCAATCCGCTTCTGGTGCCAAATAGGTATTTGCTCATCTGCGGATGCCGGCTGGTTGGGGAATAACCAAGGTGCATGCCTTTGGCGTACATCTCCTCCAAAACCTTTTGATCTACCGGATTTTCTTTTGTTTCTAACATAAAAAGTATTATAGCAAAAAACTTTTTTTTTGCAACATCAACCTAAAGCTTTGAGCCGGCAAAGAGACGCGAAGGGACTATTCTATCGGTTTCAATTTCCAGAAGTCAAACCAGATCCGTTTTTCAAATTGTTCGGTCGTGAGAGGCTGGTAGTAGGAAAGCGGGCTGAAGAATTTATAAGTTCCGGCGATTATAACAACCATTATGATTAGGCTGATGTAAAGTTTTTTAGATTTGTTAGCGATTTTTCCTTCAAAAATATAATTAAAGATCAGGAATGCCAAAACAAAAGAAAATATGAGTGGGATAAAATAATGGTATAAATACATCACTCGTTCTATATGGAGCATTATCGCCATATAGATTACATAAAGAGTCGCAAAAGTAGTTATCAAGTAAAACAGATTTTTGTTTTTAATTGGAGTTTTAAAGACAACACGGCCGATTATCAGAATAAGAGACAAAATTATTCCAGCCAAACTCAAAAACCAAGTTATAGGATTAACTTGCAAGTACATATATCTGACACCATCGCCGCTTTTCTCCCAGCGATAGTTAATGCTCTTGTCACCGACAAGCCATGCAAGTGGATAACTGCCGTTTTCGTCCGGTTTGCAGACATCAAGCTTAGGCACACCTTTATTGTAGTTGGCCATATAAGCAAAGTTGTCTTTCAGCATTGTCGGAAAATATTTCGGGTCGGAAGTAAGGCCTTTGGTCATAATTTCTTTGTATTCTTCCGAAGCTTTGTAAAACTTATCATCCGCCACTGTTTTACCTAAAGAAAAATGTATGTACCAAACCAAAGAAAAAATAGTTATAGAACCAACGGCAAAAAACAAGCCTTTCCTTAATATCAAGGTTAAACCTTGATATTTCCAGTCCCAAACAAAAAGGAAAGGAAACAGAAAAACGGTTATCGCGCCGGTGGCTTTAATGGATATGGTCAAGCCGACCAAAATTCCCAAAATAAGATAATTGAGTAAAGTTTTTCTTGATGGTTTTTGGACCAAATAAACAAAATAAAGAATGGCTAAGAGAATAAAAAACAAATGGCTGCCTTCCAGCATGGCGGCGCGGGAGTGAGTGATCAAGGCATTTTCAAATATGTAAAAGGAAGAAAAAATAAGGGAAGTGTGGGGGTTTTTGGAAATAAAATAAAATATGTAGAAAAAGACGATAGCCGAAAGCCAAGCGAACAATGCGGAAAAAAATCGGACACCGGCAAAAGAATATCCGGCAGGAAAATCCTTTATGTAATCTGTTTTGGTGAACTCGCTTTTATTGATGGCATCATTGGGGTGAATTAAATATTCGCCTAGAGCGATAACTAATTTCCCAAGCGGCGGGTGCGTTTCCATAAACATTACTCCCGTCAGATATTTTTGAGCGGAAGCGATATGGTAATTTTCGTCCCAAAAAACAGCAGGCGGGTAATCGTAATTTTTGAAATAAGAAAAATAAGAAAAAGCTAGAACGATAACGCTGTAAAAAATAAGGATATTTCTTTTTTTGGAAAAAAGTTTTTTGAAAATGCTAACCATTTTTTGTTTTCAAGTCATTTTTTAATTTTAATAATTCAAGCAGATATTCTTTTGTCACTTTTGAGATACTAACTCGGCTTTTGCTTGCGGTTTTATCTCGGTCCCGCCAGACAATCGGTATTTCTCTTATTTTCATTCCGCCCGCGGCTGAACGAATAACCAGCTCGGTATCAAAAAAGAAAGTGTTGTTTTCAACCAAAGGCAATATTTTATTTATAACATTTTTATCGGCGCCTTTGAAGCCGCACGGATAATCTTTTATTTTGAGGTCAAACGTCAAGCGGGTAAGAATACTAAAAACTTTGGAAGTAATTTTTCTGGCCAGCATTCTTTTGGCTGATGAGCCTTTGATAAAGCGAGAACCAATGACCAAGTTGTTGCCGTTTTCCAATTCTTTTATAAGAACGGGCAAAGCGGACAAAGCGGTTGCGAGGTCGGCATCCATAAAAATATAAAAATCGGCTTCAAAACTTTTCCAGCTTTCCCTAATGGCCAAACCTTTGCCTTTTTGCGGAATAAATTTGTAAATAATTTTTCCAGCGGACTCTTTTTCCAATTTTTTCGCCATTTCCGCCGTGCGGTCGCCGGAGTTATTATCAGCGATAATTATTTTCCAATCGTAATTTTTAAGATTTTTTTCGCAAAAATCGCACAAAGTCGCAATTGTCCGGCTTATTATCACCTCTTCGTTGTAAACCGGTACGGCGATTGATATTTTTTGTTTTTTTTGCTCCATTTGGTTAAGTGATTAAGGAATTTTAAAAATAAAAATAGACTTGCCAACTCTGGCTACGAGATTGTTTTTTAATTGAGAATACTTTTTATTTTCAGGCAAATCTCGATCGTAAATATTATTTTGAAGTTCCTGCGCTGAAACAGCTAAATAAGAACCGGAGGGTGGCAATTCATTATACTTAAGATCAAACCATTGGTGCTTGTTGTTTAAATAATAGTCCAATTTATTGGCGCTAAAAAGGTGGACATAGATTTTATCAACATTGTTATCGCGAACAAATTTCCCCAGTCGCTTTATATCTTGTCCCCAGTCGTAATTGGAATCAGTGGCTATTTTGTATCCATTGTTTGTTCCGCCAGCCAGTATATTGTAGTAGCTTAAGTAATGCGGAAATGAAATTATCGTTGAAATAAACGCTATTATTAACAAGGCGAAAGCTAGATGAGCCATTTTTATTTTTTTAAAAATTTTCTCATTCCAAAAAACAACTGTTCCGTGCGCTGTCAATAAAGAAACGGCGAAAATGACGGGCATAAAATGTCTTAAACCTATATTGAGATTGCTGAATATTGATTTGTAAGAATAAACGGCGACAAAAACAAAAAGAAGAAAATCCAAAACGGAAATTTTTTGCCAAAATTCTTTTTTAAAAACATTTTTACCCAATAAAAGAAAAAATAATACCAAAGACAACAGTGTTAAAACATGAAAAGGCAAAGGCAGCTTGGTAAAATAAAGAATATGGAAATACAACAATCCGGCTCCTTCCGATCCGTATATTTTACCCAAAAAATACGTTGATTGTCCGGAGCTGTCGATTTCCATGTGAAAAATATGGACACAGGCGGAAATTTTTTCGGATAATTGGCGTCAAGTTGAGAGTTTATTCCTTCTGTGTCCATATTTTTCACATGGAAAGAATAATAAAAAATAATTAAAGAAAAAGAGAGAGCGATAAGGATGGCGAACGAAGACAAGTAAACCAGCAGATTTTTGAAATTAAATTTTTTAACGGCTAAAATGAAAATGAGCCCGCCAATGAAAGAAACTGGGATTAAAATCAATGAAGAAAATTTGGCGGCAAAAGCGAGGGTAAACAAAAGAGAAGAAAGAAAAAACCACGAAAGCGTCTTTTTCTTGGATGCGCAGTTGAATAATTTCAAAAAAACACCAAAAGAAGCCAGCGCGCACATTTGAAGAACGGCAGCGGCGAAATCGGTTGTTACCAAACTGCCGTGAGCAATATTGAATTGCGGTATTGCCAGAAAAAGCAAACATAAAGCGGCGGTTTTTTTGCCCCAGTATCTCTTAAGAAGAAGATATAAAACAAACAGTATCGCCGAATTAAATAAAATGACTCCCAATCTGGCCAAAAGAATAATAAGGTCAGGGTTGTTTTTGGGATTGAAAATAAGCATACGGTTGTCCCAATGATAATTTGTGATCTCCAAATCGCGGGGAAAAATATTTTTTTTGAAAAAAAGTTCCGTTTTTTCTTCTTCATTTTTTGGCGACTGATATTCAAATGATACTTTTGGAAACGACGGATTTAGCGCAAAAAGAGGCAAAATAGCAGAAACGTCTTTTACAAGCGGCGGATGTTCCGGATTCAAGAAATATCTTCCTGTTTTCAAATAATAAAAACCGCTAGTAATGTGAGGCACCTCATCGCTAGTTATTGAATCGCCACTATATTTCAAGTCTAAAAAATTGAACCAGGAGACTGAGAAAAAGCAGATTAAAGCGAAAAAAATGCAGATGATAATTGCGATTGAATTTTTTTTTATCTTTTCTTTCACCTTTATTTTACGCGCGCCAGTATACTGCAATTTTAACTTTTTCCTTTTAAACTTCTTCCCATCTAGTGGTTATGTTTTTCACGTTTAAGGGAATATACACGGTGGTCTCTGCGCAATTCGTGCCAGTGCCTTTTACGGTAATGTTATATGTTCCCGTTGCCGTTATTCCGGGTATTGATTTTACGGTTATATTGTAAGTTCCATCATTATTTTTGGTTAGCTTAACTTCCGCGCCTAGGATTGAAGGCACTATCGCTGAAGTTGAAAGCGAGATATTTTCGCATGTGCCAGAGACCATCATAGTGACAGAAGTAGAATTGACCGACAAGCCGTCTATAACGTCTATAATGGTGGCATATAATTCCGTCGGAGGGTCGTCCGTCGGAGGGTCGTCCGTCGGAGGGTCGTCCGTCGGAGGGTAAAATTCAAATACAACTGTCTTTCGCTCTAAAAT
>Ga0076214_155_pt1 | contig 8718 bp, 4 predicted proteins | sample RifGroE2_FD_67699 | JGI IMG/M metagenome (GOLD analysis project Ga0076214, IMG submission 67699) | Parcubacteria bacterium GW2011_GWE2_40_8 | reverse complement strand
TCAAACTGCCGTGCATCGGGCAAGAAGTGGTTATGGCCGGGGCCGTCGCGTCTATGTAAAAATCCACATCGTTTGGATCCGTATTCCCGCCAAAAGAAACCCAATCGCTCGGATAATCACCGGTGCCATCACAAGCGGATGTGTGCGTTCCGCCTTTATTGTGGCAAACTCTGGCTTGCCAATGATATTGGGTATTAGTGGAAAGAACGGTTGAAACTTGCCCCGTGGCAGGACCCGGGCCGGCTTGTCCCGTGCCTTCCGCCGTTACCGCGTTGGTAAAGGCCACGCCCACCGCTTTGGCTTCTATCTGCGGATAAAGAGTTCCGCCAGAAACTGAAGCTTGCATTGTCATCTGGAAATATATAGTGGTGGAACTGGCCGCCCCTCCAACGCTTATTGAATCCGTGTAGCCGGAATTTTTGAATTGATCGAGGACGGACGGGTTGCTAGGAGTATTGGAAAGCAAGGTTAAGTTTAACGCGTTGGAATCATATCCGTTTGACTTAACAACGACATTTCCAGAAGCGGCGCCGGTCGGCACTTTTACATTAACGCCAACCGTGGAAGAATCTCCGTTCGCCCAAGTATTAAGCAATGTCGCGTCAACGGCATTGTAAAAAGTTATTTTATTGTCCGCGTCAAGCGCGCCCGGGCAGCTTGCCGCGCCGGCTTGACACAAATGATTGCCGATAATTTCCACATTATCACCCACAGCCGGATTAACCGGATTAAATTCCGTTATCTTCGGCAACACCCTAAACCCATTGGAATCGTAAGCATTATCTTCTTTTGAACCGGTATCGGCGGCTCTGGTGATTTTAATATCTCCGAGATAAACATTATCCGCTATTGAGGTAGGAACAACCACGGTAATGGCGGTATCAGACCAAGTAACATCAACGGCTGGAACGAGAATGTCGCCAAAATTACCGATAAAATTAACCGCGCCTTCCGTAACTCCGAATCGTTTGCCATCAATGTTGATATTATCAGCTTCTCTGGCTTGAGTGGGTATATTGGTAACCTCCGGGTAAATATAAAAATCTCGTCTTGCATCATCTTGTGTTCCTCCGACAGTCGCCAACAGGCCTTTTCCTGATGCCGCTGTTCCTCCATAAGTGGTTACTTGAGTTGACGGAATAGTCGCTGAAATAGTGGTGTTGTTGGCGTTGTTACAAGTGAGAGTTGTGCCTTCCACTTGGATTGATATAGAACCACAAACCGTGCCGAAGCCGGCGCCGGTGATCGTAATATTTTGACCATTCCTTGCGCCAAGATTATTTAAAACAGCCTCGCTAATGTTGTCGTAGGAAGTAACATTTGGACGGATAGTGGTGGAGTCGGAAAGCTGAACCGGATAGGTTCCCGCTTTAGTTGTGCCGTTTTGCAAAGTAAAATCTGTTGAACTGGTTATTTCCAAATCAATCGCCTGCCCGCCAACAGCACCCATCGCAATATCAAAAACGACATAAACGCAAGTGTAATTACTCCCAACCGTCACCGGTATGCTTAAACCCGAAAGCGTCATTTTGTCTGTCGTAACATCAAAAGTATCACTCACTAATGTTTCAGTTCCATTATACGCGCAAGTAGCAACTCCGCTTTCGTATCTTATGCCCGCGTTAGCGCTTAAATTCGCGTTCGCGTTCACAGTGCCGGCTTCGGAAATAGTCAAAGCAGTAATAGTATCTGCGCTTCCGCTTGTTTGCTGAAAAGTAAATGCCGCGCCAACATATTGACCGGTGGCACCGGAATCAAGATTGACTGTTTGCGTTCCGCTTGAAGCCGCCGTAACTTGCGGTGGTGCTGATGTCGTCCCAGAACCCGCAGTACTCAAACCTGTTTGATCTCCATCCTCGTTTTTCGCTTTTGATTGAAAATCATATAGTGTGCCAGCTGTTAGTCCGTTGATAGTTAAGCTGGTAAGTTGCGTATCAGTTAACCAAACTTCGGTCACTGAAGCGTTACCTAAAGCATTCACCCATTTGCCATTCCAGTTGGCATCAGCAGTAGTAACCTGCACCGCAAAATTAGTTACGGGATTAGAAAGAGGGTTTCCATTTTCGTTGTTGGTAATAACAAGAGTGGTTTCAGTCGGAGAACCAACAGCCGGCGCAGTCGGCGTGTTAGCAGAAGTATATAGAGTAGTAATACCGGAATATCCGGTCTCGTTTGGAGTGCCAGCGTTGTCGCGCGCCTTTACCTTATATCCATAACATTTGTTTACCGAAAGCCCTGTGTCGCTATAAGTAGTGCCTGCCTGCCATCCACTATCCGCCGCACCTATGCCGACATTTGCACCAACACAAGCAGTGGTATCCAAAGCGAAATAATAACTAACTGGTGGAGTAGTGGCATCAGTGGCGGTGGTGGCAGTATTGGCAATAGTAAAAGTCAAGCCATTGCTTGTATATGGACTTCCCCCTCCTGTAGTAACCGTTACACTGTATCCGCCATTGGTTAGCGTTGGAGCATTAGCGATGATTTCAATATGAGTAGGTATGCCTGTAACTGTGGCATTAGCAGTTCCCCACTTTACATCATTACCATCGTCGGGAGTAGTGTTGAATGTAACGGCGGAGGGACAGGCTCCTGTTTGACACAAGTGATCGCCGGCAATAGTAGTGGATTGACCGTTCGGACCGGTATTTGGTGTGAGTGAAATAATTCTTGGTAAAATTCTAAATCCATCTGCCGAATATGCTAACCCTGTTTTGGAGTCAGAATTTCTGGTAATTCTAATATCGCCAAGATAAATACTGTCGCTCAAAGTAGTTGGCACAGTGACGGTAATAGAGGTATCTGACCAAGTAATACCACCTGTGGCAGGAACAGCAGCGCCGAAACCACCGACAAAATCAATAGTGCCTGCAGTAGCTCCAAAGTGATTTCCACCAAAAGTAATACTGTCGTTTTCTTTGGCCGCATCGCCACCGGGCCAGCTGGTGATTTTAGGAAGGATGATAAAACCAGCGGAATTATCAGATAAGGTATTGTCTCCTTCTGTTCCTTGATAGGCGACAACAGTAACCGAGTTGTTGGCGTCATTAATAGCTGAAGGTACCACTGCTTGAATAGAAGTATCTCCCCAAGTTGATAATAGTAACAGTGTCGCCTTCTTTTGCTTCACCTACACCAGAGGGAGAGATGGAAGTAATATCTGGATATACTTTGAACGATAGAGGTGTGGTGTCCGCTTGAGAGTTAGCGGTAACTGTAAGATTGTTTCCATAAACGGTGATGGCTGATGGAATATTGAATGTAATAGAGGCAGCTGACCATGCTGTAACATTAGCAGTTGGTATTTGATAAGTTCCCACCTTGACATTGTTGGTGGCAGTAGAACGGTTAGCCGCTCCCGGATCAGCTCCGAAATTAGTACCGGTGATGACAATGGTTTGACCAACTCTCGCTCCGAGATTATTCAATCCCGATTCAGTGCTGTTGGAGAAAGAGGTGGCGTTGGGTGGCGTCGCCGCAGGCGTAAAAGTCCCAATAGCAACCCCGACATCATAGTTGCCATTGGTATCACGGCTGAAAACTTTGTAAGTGTAGGCCTGTCCATTAGTCAAAGCAGTAGTAGTACAACCAGCACTTCCTCCTGTACCATCAATCTTGCTTTGAACAGCGGAAGCAGTGGAGGAAATGACACAAGCGACAGTGGCAGTGGTAATAGTGTTACCGGCAGAATAGGCCGAGCCTTCGGCTGGGACTTCAGAACCAGCAGTGCCAGAAGCCCAACGGAGAACAACGGAACCAGAAGTGGTATTAAAATCAGCAGAGTTAGAAGCTGTCCAATTGATAGTGTTAGCAGTATCTCCGGCTGTACCAGAAACAGAAGTGGCGCCATTAGGTGAAAGGTTATCTAAAGTCATAGTAGCGCTACCAGAGTCAGTGCCCGCTTGTGTAGCATTGCCACTGGTAAAGCCAGTCACTGTGGCAGTGATAGCATACGAAGCGCCAGGAGGAACAGGCATAGAGCCGTGTGCTTTAGCCGTTAATTTAATTTTGAATTGAGTGTTAGTGATAGAAACAGGAATACCACAAGTAGAAAGCGAAGCGGAGTCGCCAGAAGGAGTTGCGGAACAATAGGTTACTGTGTCGCCGTCATTAGTAATCGCCACTGTTTGAATATATTGCCCCATACCAGCAGCGATGCCAATAGTGGCGGCGGGAACTGTGTCAGTACTTCCATCTGTTTGCAATCCAAAAGAATCAACCAAAGCCGATGCTCCGGGAGCGATAGTGGCATTAGACGGCTCGGCTGTAACGAAGTTTGAGATGGTTGTGATGTAGGAAGGCGCGGAAGTCGTACCCGAGCCCGCCGTGCTCAAAGCCGTTTGGTCGCCATCCTCGTTTCTCGCTTTTGATTGAAAATTATATAGCGTTCCTCCTGTTAGTCCATTAACCGTCAAGCTGGTAAGCTGTGTGTCAGTCAGCCAAACTTCGGAAACAGAAGCGTTACCCGTAGCATCAACCCACTTACCATTCCAGTTAGCATCAGCAGTAGTAACCTGCACCGCGAAAGAGGTGGTTGGATTAGAAAGAGGGTTTCCATTTTCGTTGTTGGTAATAACAAGAGTGGTTTCAGTCGGACTGCCCACCGTCGGCGCGCTCGGCGTGTTGGCTGAAGTGTAAAGAGTGGTAATGCCAGAATAACCGGTTTCATTTGGAGTGCCGACGGAATCGCGCGCTTTTACTTTATAGCCGTAACATTTGTTTACATCAAGACCAATGTCGCTGTATGTTGTGCCTGCCTGCCATCCGCTATCAGCGGCGCCGGCGCCGATATTAGCGACAACACAAGAAGTAGTATCCAAGGCAAAATAGTAACTGACTGGCGGTGTCGTGGCATCAGTAGCAGTAGTCGCTGTCATATCAATCTGCGAGGCGCTCGTATTGCTCGGCGCCGAAGCAAAAGTCATCGGGTCGGGGGTGGGCGGGGTCGTATCAGCAGGTGGTGGCGCCGGTTTTAGCGCGATAGACATCATTGCCTTATAGGTATTTGTTGATACAGTAACAGCAGTTGCCCCATAATTTCCAGCCGTTACTTTTTCTCCGCTTGCTACACCTAAGGCACCTCCATTATTAGTATTTTTAGCATTATCGCTTTGCTCTGTGAGGCTGGAAAGATTGGCATTGGCCCAACCAGAAAAAACAGTTGTGCTATTTCCGTCAGGCAACGCGGTGGCGATAGCTGTCACTACAAGGGTATTATCTACGGTCGTAATGGCGCCGGGTATAGAACCGCTGTTATCCGCTACTGCTTCAACCCCACCAGCTGTCACATCCCATGGATCTCCAGTGGTGATAACTCCACTGTACGCGGATATTCTTGCGAATTGATGGTCGCCGGAATCTCCCAAACTGGGGTTGCCTTGCGTTCCGTTATATCTTGACCAAAAGGCCGTAAGGCGAGTGCCGGCTGTGCCAGCCACGCCGGCGGTTTGTGGAGAATTGGTAACTTCTGTCCATGTTCCGCCACCTTGATTGGTAATAGAAACCGCTTGTGCTCCTGTCTCAACAAAAAGAAGCAAGATATCATCTGTTTGAATTCCTGACGGCAAGGCAGGAGTGATTGCGGCAGCGCCGGCAGCAAAAGTTCCATTGGCAATCCATACTGGCGCCGTGGCCGCGCGCGCTTCTTCAATTTTCCACCCCTCTTTCAAATTTCTTAACGAAGTAAACTTATCAACAACATTATCGTCTTGCGACAAACGCCATGCGCGGTCTACGATATTGCCGGTCTTAATATATCCTTCAATCGCGCCAGACAACATATAAAAAGGAATATTAGAAAACACCACGCCAAAAATCACCAAAACAATGGCGGAGTTGCGGAAAAATTTTAATAATTTTTTAACTATTTTCATCTTTATTTATTTTATCATCTAAAAACCAGATTCCCAAGTTATTCACAGCGACTATTGACATGAAATACGGGCTTGCTAATATGTAAATACAAATGGCTTCGGCCCGACTCCGCCATAAGGCGGAGGAAAAACCAGAAAAACTCAAGGCAATAATGCCTTGAGTTTTTCTATTAAGCTTCTAAAATCTTTTTCGCTTATATCTCCTATTTTTCGGCTTAATCTTTGCGCATCGATAAGTCGAATTTGGGATAAGATTGCGACACTCATAGCAGTGCCGCTAAAAGGAAATTCAAAATAATATTTATTTCTCTTTTTTGTTTTTGAGAGTGGAATTGCCCAAAAAATTTCATTGTTGAATTTTCGCATGACAACAATGGGTCTCTGGAAATCTTCTCCGACTCCATCTTGTTCAAATCCAACATTTGCTCCGACAGAACAAAACCATATTTCTTTCTCGTGAAAAAATGGCCGTTTTTCCACTTCATTAATTGTTGATTTTTTATTATGCCATTTTTGAAAATCTTTTTTCATTTTCATTCTGACTTATTCCTTATATTCTTTCACATAATTATACACCTTTTCTGAAATATCTTTAATGATTTCTTTTGCCTTTTGTTCGGTTTCATCTTTTATCATCACCGTAAGAATGTATGGACGATCCTTCTCATAAACAATACCGGAATCAAGATATATTTTTTTATCCTCGTCCACGCCAATCTTGTGCGAGAAGAGAATATCTTGAGGTAGACCACTTTGAATATAATTATAAAATGACGATTGCGATAAATATGAAAGCAGTTTTTGCGAGTTATCTTCGTTGGCATAAGAAGCAGAATACAACGCTCTTACTATAACTGAATATCTTTTAGCGCTTAAACTTCCATTAGTTTCCAAGAAACTATCTAATCCTATATGACTATAAACATCTTCTATTTCTTCCATCTCAAGATTTCGTACCAAAATAAAATGCGCGGTGTTATCTGAGTCCACCAATGAACGCTTGATTAAATCTTCTATGGTATGTGTTGTATTAGTTTTTTCTTTGTATAGAGTACCGAACTTATCGTCCTTATCCGTCGACATCAAAACCAGTTCATTCGTCCATTTCCAATTTCCTTTTTCAATTTTTTTTGCCACCGCCATTGCAACGGGTACTTTAAGGAGCGATGCCGGGTAAAATTCAGCGTCTTTATTCATTGAAATATTGGAACCCGTTGGCAAGTATTCAAAATAAATAGAAATATTCGGATCAGCTTCGTATTTGTCATTCAAATAATCGCGAAGTGGCTGAAAATTAATAATCAAATCTTCCTGTTTAATAAATTCTCTCGCGGGATTTAATAAATTATATTTGTCTTTCACAACATCGGAAGATTTTGGCTTGAAAAAATAAGCAAAAAAGTTGCTGGAAATCAAAATGAGAATAATAAAATACAAAAAATAATTTATTTTATTATTTTTTGTATTTATATCTTGTCTATTTCTTTTCATGTCTTTTTATTATACCACTTCCAAAAAAATACGCCTGTGGAAAACCGTCCCAGCCTAAGCACCTTGAGCGGAAGGGCGTTGGCTACCACTATTACGGTGGACATGCTCATTATGATGGCGCCTATTTCCGGTCTTAAAAAAAAGCCGAGCGAGGCGAAAGCGCCAGCGGCGGCCGGAATGGCCACGACGTTGTAGCCAAGCGCCCAAATAAGATTCTGAATCATTTTGCCATAAACTTTCTTGGAAAGAATGATTAAACGCGCCGCGTCCATGGGATTGCTGCGCGTAAGCACTACGTCGCCGGCTTCAGCCGCCACGTCCGTACCGGCGCCAATGGCTACCCCGATATCAGCTTGAGCCAGCGCTGGCGCGTCGTTTACGCCGTCGCCGACCATCATCACCACGCTGCCGTCTTCCTGAAGTTTTTTGATATATTTGTCAGGGTCTTTATTTATCTCATTGATGCAGTCCGAACAACAGACATAAATTCTGTATCCTTTGACATCGACATACAGTGATTTGTTTACCGCACCCCCCATCACGGGACACATTGTCTGAGGCTTAAGAGAGGCGGATTCTTTCTCATTGTCCGTCTTGACAGAAGAGGTACTTGCAGCCGTCTCTTCCGATGATTTCTCCTTATCTTTTTTACATGAAGCAAGTCCCCCGGCGCAGACTAAAATAATTAACAGCGCTAAGATCCGGGACCGCGACAATTTTTTGCTCGAAAAATTCATATTCGACTCCCTTTAGATATGGTTATGCTGACCTAAAGAAGAAATCATGCCAATGTTCGACCAATTGATTTTTTTGAGGCTGTTGTAATTCTGTTTAAGGATGCGTTTGAGGTTGTTTTAGAAGAAATGTTCCATTATGAAACAGTCAAACTGCGTCGCTGTGTTATGATCCCCCGGGTTATGCTTTTTTCTGAAAAAATCAAAAGCTTCATCTATTCAGATACTATTGAATCTCCTTCCTGAAATATCAGCAGTTGGAACCGATTTGTTTTTCTCAGCTGAAGCTATAATTTATTTGATTTCAAAGGAATAAGTGCTGAATCTGATGTCTAATACTTTCAAAAACCGTTGCCCTTTAAACAACCCTCTTATTACTTCCTCCCAAAATGCCTTGGCTTCTCTTTCATCTCTGAATTTAAGTTCCGGATATTTAGATACGAGGTAATCCCAGTAATATATACAGCAAAAGCGTCAAGTAAAAATGGTTGGCAATGAGAGGAAAGGATGTTATAATGAAAAGAAATTTGACTTTTATGCGTCGAGAATCTAGCTTAAGCCTTTTGAGAATTGAATTTTTAAGCTATAGAAGAGGTCATATATACCATGAGAAATACATT
>Ga0076214_125_pt1 | contig 9042 bp, 10 predicted proteins | sample RifGroE2_FD_67699 | JGI IMG/M metagenome (GOLD analysis project Ga0076214, IMG submission 67699) | Parcubacteria bacterium GW2011_GWE2_40_8 | reverse complement strand
ATCATTCCCCGGAATTGCAATAGTAACAAGATCAGGATTCGAATTGGTATCACAAATTGAAATAACAGGAATGTCTTTTTGTTTTGCTTCTCTAATAGCATTAATCTCTCTTTTAACATCAAGAACAAAAAGCAGATCTGGTCTATCGGTTAGATTTTTTATACCCCCAACAAGCTTTTCTTTTCTTTCCAAGTCTTTATTAAAAACAGAAAGGTCTTTTTTCGTCATTTTCTCAGTCTCTTTAGACTCTTTCATTTTTAACATTTTATTATACTTAGAAATGGTATTTTTTACGGAAGGAAAATTTGTGATTAAACCTCCTGGCCAACGGTTATTAATGTACATTGCTCCACAGGCAACGGCCTCTTTTACAATGATATCCTTAGCTTGTCTTTTTGTTCCCACAAAGATTATATTTTTCCCACTAGCCACTTCTTTTTCAATATAGGAAGCGGCTTTTTGCATCATTTCCAGGGTTTGTGATAAATCAATAATATGAACCCCATTTCGATGAGTGTAAATAAAGTTTTTCATCTTGGGATTCCATCTTTTAATTTGATGCCCAAAGTGAACACCTGCTTCTAATAGATTTTCTAAAGTAACATTCATGATTATAGCCTCCTTTAAGCCTCCGTTCTCTATAATTGCCTGTATTTTACAGACAAGGAGTTTTTTGTTTGAAGAGAACGTGTGAATTTACTAACGAAACAGCAATATACCATGAAAGAATTTAATAATCAAGAAAAATAATGACTCAAAATAGCTTCTAATCAATTAAAACTAAAATGGTATTGAAGTTAATTTTTAAATCCGTTAGGATACCACTTGATTAACATAAAAGGAGAACAGAATGTCACAAAATCAACAACACCCAGAGTACCAATATCTCAATCTACTGCAAGATATTTTAGACAATGGAACAATAAAGGTTAGCCATAGTACCGGAATTAAACTTAAAAGCGTTTTTGGACGCCAAATTCGTTTTGATCTTTCCAAAGGTTTTCCACTTCTAACCACAAAAAAAGTTTTTCTTCGCGGAATTATCCATGAGCTCCTATGGTTTTTATCCGGTAATTGCGACAACATTAAATACCTTGTCGATAATAATGTGCATATCTGGGATGACTGGGCATATAAAAGCTATCAAAACGCCATGGATAATAAAGAAGTTCCCGAACTGGATATCAAAGCTTTTACTCAAAAGATAAAAGATGACGAGAAGTTTGCGGAAAAATGGGGGTATATCGGTCCAGTATATGGAGTTCAATGGCGCAAATGGAAATGCAGTGACGGACGAATTGTAGACCAAATTGCCTGGATGATTGAAAAAATTAAACGAAAACCAAACAAAAAGCATTTCCTAGTTTCCGCTTGGAACCCTGAATTCTCCTATGAAATGTCAGCTTCAAAAGAAAAATCGATGTCCATTGTCCCCTGTCATACCATGTTTCATGTAAATATAAATGTTGAACAAAAGAAACTTTCGCTACTTCTTTATCAACGTTCCGCAGATGTTTTTTTAGGCGTACCTTTTAACATTGCTAGTTATGCGCTTCTGACCATGATACTGGCTCAAGCAACTGGATATGAACCCGGAGATTTTGTTCACACTTTCGGAGATGTTCATATTTATGAAAATCATATGGAACAGGTAAAAGAACAACTTTCACGAGAACCAAAACCCTTTCCAACCATGAAAATCAATCCAGAAATTAAGAACATCGATGACTTTAAATTTGAAGATTTTATCCTAGAAGGATATAACCCTTACCCACCAATAAAAGCTCCTATAGCAGTTATCGGTGGATTTGGAAAAGATAAAGTTTAAACCATGCTTAAGAAAATATACGTTTCTCATCTAAGAAATTCTGATTATAAAAATAGTTTGTATAAACCGTTAAGAAACTCTTTTTTGAATAATAAGTACGAATTTATCTTTCCACATGAAAATAGCAAACAACCGTACGAGATTAAGAAGTTGTTAGAATCAAATTCTATAGATATAGTACTTGCGGAAGTATCTTTTCCGTCAACTGGACAAGGAATAGAGTTAGGCTGGGCAGACATATACCAAACACCTATTGTTTGTATTTATAAAAAAGGAGTGAAAACCGCATATTCTTTACAAAAAATAAGCAATGAATTTATAGAATATGAGAATCTTGCTGATATTACTAAAATATTAGAAACAACATTCAAGGAAATCTGTAAATGAACTCAAAACCAACTATTAGTATCATCGTTGCAATAGGTCCTAACCGCGAAATCGGAAACGGTAATAATCTTTTGTGGCATATCTCTGAAGACTTTAAAAGATTCAAGACTCTAACTACAAACCATCCAATTATTATGGGAAGAAAGACCTTTGAATCAATTGGAAAACCACTGCTTAAAAGAACCAATATTGTAATTACCCGTGATCCAAGTTTTTCTCAAAATGGAATTATCGTAGCTAATTCTTTAGAAAACGCTCTTGAGGAAGCAAAAAATATCGACCAAAAAGAGATTTTTATTATCGGTGGCGGTCAAATTTATCAGCAAGCAATGATATATGCTAATAAACTCTATTTGACCGAAGTAAAAGGTAATTTCAATGCTTCAATATTCTTTCCAGAGTATTCTAAATTCAAAAAAGTAATCTGGGAATCCGATTGGCGAAAAGAAAATCAATATGAGTTCCGGTTTCTTGAACTAACAAAATAGCAATTTATTTAAAGATCATTTTTTTCTTTAAAAGACTGATCACTTCCCTATGGATATCTTCTTTGGATCTTAGGTTTCCCTTTTTATCAATACAATTAATCTTCACCCATTTCTTGTTTCTTTTAACAAGCTCTAGATACATATTTTCAACATCTTTAAGATATTCAACATTTTTTTCGTGAATATCTTTATCTTTTCCCTTGAGGTATTTTTTCTTTTCTCGATTCTCCATAAGTTTTTGCGAAATAGAAACCGGTACGTAAAGATAAATAACAATATCTTCTATAGGAAGTTTATGTTCTTTGTATTCCATTTCGTACAACCATTTCAAAAAAATTTCTCTTTCTTTTTCAGGAAGCCTAACTGTTTGAAAAGCCATGCTTGATGAAACATATCTGTTTGCAATAACGATATTATCTTCAAGTAACCACGCATCCAGATCTTCTTTTGCTGCCGAGCGATCTAAAGCGTATGCTAGTGAAGATAGATAAGGATTTACTTCATTCAATCCTCCAAATTCTCCTTTTAAATATCGCGCTACAGTACGACCGTGAAAAGATGAATAATAACGAGGAAAGTCAATATACTTAGTTTTGTATTTCTTACTTTGAAGATATTGTAATAATAAATCTACTTGAGTTTTCTTCCCAGAGCTATCACTCCCATCAACTACGACTAATTTACCTTTACGTTTGTTATTCACTTCCATATGATGGAAAAACTTTTTTAAAACAATCTTCAAGTTATCTTCAGTATAATGTTCTAAAAAAAGATTTTGAGAGGGATGCCCTTCCAGAAAAGGAGAGATATTTTTTTCTTCGATATCTCCATAGAGAAGTGCTAAAACCGGTTTTCTTTGCTGAAGCCGCAAAAAATTATATTCCAAGACTTCGTAAGGTTCGCCGTTCATCACAAAAATAGTTCCCGGTTTTAATTCTCTGTAAGATAACATAGTTTTGCTGTATAATATTATCATATGCCATACCAGCCGACAATAGGATTAGAAATCCACACAGAACTGAAAACGCGCACCAAAATGTTCTGCGATTCCTTAAATGACCCCGATGAAAAACATCCCAATATTAACGTCTGTCCGATATGTCTAGGCCATCCGGGCACTTTGCCGGTTATAAACAAAGAGGCGGTGAAAAAAGTTCTGGGGAGGAAATGAGAATCGAGGGGAACGACATCCATAGTATTTACAAATTTTCCTCTTTTTTAATTTTGTTCTTAATGTCTCTGATTTTTTGCTTGTAGTCCCCGATAATTTTCAAAAATTTAGAAATTTCTTTATTTTGGCTGTTTGTATTATTTTCTTGGATTTTATTTTTTACTTTAGTTTTCATGTCCTGGTATTTGTCTTTCAGAAAATTAGTGGACTTCACATAAAATCGCAGGCTAGTCACTAGCCCGGTGTATCCGTGCTTTCGCATATTTTTCACCATTAGGTGCTTGATTTCTTTCAAGAAAGGAACTTCGAACAAGACTTCTTCATGATCTACAATCTGATCATGCTCCATGATGACCAACTTTCTACTGATCATAAGGATAATGGCAGTGAGCGACGCAAAGAATAAAATTAATAAAAAATACATCATCGTTTTATTTTTAAACTGAACACTGCCTTATCTCCTTTATCTTGGCCTTATTTTTTTGGAGAAGATGGCCCACGGTTTCTCCAGAATCCTTGATGAATGCCTGCTCCGAGAGCGTCTTTTCTTTGAAGTAAGTTCCTATCTTGCCATCCAGTATTTTCTTTTTTATTTCTTCCGGCTTGTCGATGAGAGCAATTTCTTTCTGAAAAACTTCGGTGATTGTTTGCTTGGTGTCGGGAGTTATTTCCTCGCTAGTTATATATTCCGGTTTCATGGCGGCAATATGCATGGCTATATCGCGGGCCAGCTCCGCGCTACCTCCTTCCAAACTCGTGATCACCGCGATCTTGTTATTATGTACATAACTTCCCAGATAACCTTTGTCTTTGTTTGATACTTCATAGGCGTCTCCGAGCTGAATATTTTCTCCAGTTTTTTGGATGATAGGATCGATCAGATCTTTGGCCAAAACTTTCATCTTCTCTCACTATTTTAGGATTAGCATATTTAGGATCGTTTATAGTGTCTTTGCTAAAGAAATATCCATTGGAATAATTAGCCAAAGCGTAAAAGTAATTATCCACCTCGCCTCTTTGGATAGGAGTCATGCCTTTGACTGCCAACTCGTCAGCCACCTTAAAATTCTCTCTGGTAAAATCCTTGGCGTATTCCTCCAGCGGACTGCCGTAATCGCCGGTAATCGTTCTGGCCTCATGAGCGTGCGGGTCGTCTCTGGTGTGGTCCGGCACGGCCATATCCTCCATCAAGTGCAAAGTATGGCCGAGAGTCGCATACGCTTCTTTTTTATTGCCGTTTGCGTATTCATAAAGCGCTTTCTCCCAAGTGCGATTGCCCAGGTATTTGTAATATTCCGCTTGCAACTCTTGATTATGCAGCCAGTCCGGCGCAGGCACGGGAGCAGTGAAGGACAGAAAGTTTTCCGCCAAGTAGCGCATCAACCAAGCCGGCACCCGGCCAGTATTCTCTCCTGTCCAACCTGTCTTATTCACCGGATCATAAAAATGGTTTACCCATCTTGGCGGCGTATCTTCCGAGACAACGCCTGATATAATCCACTCTTTCTCTTCCGCGCTCAACTTATCTTCGGCGAATATGTTATAAAAATCCACAATTTCGTCCGTAATGGCCGGATGAGTGGTAAGATCGTCAAAAGCCAGCGCCGACGCGCCGGTTAAGAAAACTCCCGCCAAGACGAGCGGGACAGTGATTTTACTAAAATCAAATTTCATTTATCTTCCAATTATCTGATGGGTATTTTATAAAGCTAACAAACATAGATGGTTTTGAATTTAATTTCGCTTCCATAATAAAAGAATCACTACCAGCACCAGATCTCCATTCACTTGCTGTCTTTAAGATGTTCATCAAATTATAAATATTTTCTTGTGGAGCATTATTTAATATCCTCAATTCCTCCCCTTGCTTCTCCGCCACAAAATATTTACTGGCCAGTTCATAATCGCCGGCTTCCACGGCCGCAATAAACATTTCCAAAGTCTCTTGTGGAGTGTTACCGCCAATAGTGTCTTTTGCCAATTCTTTTTCTCTGTCTTCCACCATTTTATCAATCTTAGTCATATTTCTCTCAAACTTAGTATTATCTCGCCACTCCAAAAAACTTATCACGCCAATAAGTACCGCCCAAATAGCAAAAAAAATCCCCACTCCATAAATTATTTTTCTTCTCATCCTCATTATCAAAATTTTATCACACCAAATTTTCTAAAACAACCCCGCCCCCCACCATCAAGGACTCCCCTTGATGGTGGGGGTAACTTTTCTAGCTTTCGCCGGGTTGGAAAATCTCCTTTAACGCCCAAGGAGCCATAAATTCTTGGATCGCTGAAATTGGAATATCTCCGAATATAGAAAAAGGGCCTTTGTCTTCATTACTATAATCAACTCCGACGCAGGAGGCCGAGAAAGCTTCCCGTTTCGGGGCAAACATCAAATCACAGCTTGGTTCTCCGTCATATTTAGAAAGCAGCAGCGGTTTCATTATCCTTACCGCTTCCGCCCAAGCCAAATCATCGCGAAACAGTTCGTTTCCCTCTCTCATCATTTCGCCCTTTTCAAGATCGAAAATAAGATATGTTCGCTTGGGGTCGCTGGCTTTACTGCCAGACAAATGGTCTGATGATGTAAAAGCCATGGAAATCAAACGCGGAGACATAAGCAATATTTCCGTATCTATATTGAGAGTGCTTGCTTCCCCGTTATCATCGGCGGCGGTTCTGACACCCCGAATAAAAATATCCTTCAACGCTCCGATATATCCAGCAACATCCTCGTTAATTTTTTCGGCCAAGAAATCATTGGTGTAAATAACCACATCGGGAATCCTTAAACTTATTAAGAACTTTTTTGGTTCATCCTCTATGGTAATTTTTTGCCATTTTATGACTGGCTGACTTAATTGCTTTACCACCTGAGAAACCTCTTCTTTTTTATTCCAACGCGGAGTAAATGCTAAAAATGAAATCGCGATAATTATCCCAAAAATCACTGCGATGGCTTTTGAAAAAAATTTTCCAGACATAAAAATATCAATCAATCACCTTCAAAACACCGACGCTTCTTTTATCAACTCGGAAAAATTTTTCAAAGGCTTTAACCTCGACCCTAATATCGCGCCCAACAGAATTACCGGCGTATTTTATTTTTGTAAAATTTAGTTGAATTGATTTTATCACACCAAATTTTCTAAAACAACCCCATTTAAACTCTAATATTATACCACACCCACTGTCCAAATATGCCATCCAAGGGTAACCCTTGGATGATGGGGTGTGGATAACTTTTCTAGCTTTTTCTAATGGAAAGATAACCAATCATCTATCATGGTGCTAAAGTCTTGTTGAGTTAAAAAATACTCAGGAAAAGTTTCCTTGCTTAGCACCACCATCAAGGGGAGTCCTTGATGGTGGTGCTAAGCAAAAGCCAATCGTTTATAAAATCATCAAAATCTTTGCGATTTGAAAAATATTCAGGAAAAGACTCCTTGTTAATAATCTTTCCCTCCGGCCTGTTACCGTTTTCGCTATAATCAAAATAACTTGAATAAGAATACTCGTTCAAAAAAGAACTAGCTGTGTTTTTATTTTTAATGCCACTTTCTTTCCATTCCGGCTCTATTAGTTTAACTGGATTTAAATGAATATAGGCAAAAAGATATTTTAAATACTCATCATTATCCGCATGAGTTGACTTAAAAACCCCTTGGAATAAAGCCCCCGTCCTATTATATCTCTTATTAAAATACATTGAGTATCCTGTAGCCAGCTTGCCCATAAATTTACTGATGCCTTTTTCTTTTTTCTCTTTAACAAGAAGATGGAAATGGTTAGGCATCAAACAATAAGCTCCAATATCAACAAGAGAGTCTTTTTTATTTATGTTTAATATCTTCATCAAGGACTCCCCTTGATTTATGAGGTTGCTTATGTGCACAACATCAACATTGTTGGAAATATAAAGCAAAACAAGAAACCTTAAATAATCGGCTTTGTCCGAAAAAATATCTCTTTTTTCGGTGCCACGATTGTAGATGTGATAATATTCACCAACAGAAAAAACTATTTTTCTTTCCATGCTTTTATTTTAAGACACTTATCCCCAACCATCAAGGACTCCCCTTGATGGTTGGGGATGTTATAAATTTATTGGAAGTTTTGAAGAAGATTTTGGAGGTCTTGGGATGTGTCTGGGTTGGCGGCGATGCCTTGTTCTAGAAGAGCTTTGGCTTTGGCTTCGTCTTTGAGAAAATTTCTATAGAAATCATAGAAATTGCGGTAAATGAAAATCATGTTTTTACCATTTTCTATCGCCTTTTTATAACTCGCTTCCGCTTTGGTGTTGTCTTTAAGATAATAAGCGTAAAGTTCTCCCAGATTATTGTATGATACATAATTATCCGGACTTATTCTGCCAACGTAATTCCACACGTCCGCCGCGCCTTGATAATCGCCTATTATTTTCCAATATATCCCGAGCACCAGCCAGTTTTCCACATTTTTCGGATCCTCTCTGAGGCTGGTTGAGATTTCATTGATCTTTTCCATCGCTCTTTCCGCCAAGACTTGGTCTATGCTACTTATCGGTTGAGCGACTCTATCTAAGAGAGTGGCGCCTTCGCTATCAAGCTTTTTTTCTTCCTCTATTTTTATGGGACTAACTTTAAAATCACCATCGCCTTCAATGGCTAAATTTGACCCTTCTATAGTCTTAATGGTGGAAGAGGCGGATTCTATATCTTCGGCAGCATTCTCCTTTGAGTTTAAAGCTAAATCCGAACCGGACTTAGTAAAGATATCTTTGGATATAAAATAACTTACTCCGCCGACCATAAGCAAGATAAAAATTATAAAAATCAGTTTGTTTTTATTCATAGTACTTACATATTAAATAATTCCTTATCCTGCGTCAAACCTCGTCATCAAGACCATCAAGGGGAGTCCTTGATGGTGGGGAGTTTTCATTCTTAGTATGTCCGTATCCAAGGACTGTCCTTGGATACTTTATGTTGGGTAAAGATAGAAAATACAAAAACCCCGTTCTCTTACGAGAACGGGGTTTTTGCTAACCTCCCGCTAAAAGCGAGACACAAGATGGTTAGATTACTTAGATTTGGTGTAGCTGATACCTCCTGACGGAAGCGACGTTACGTTGTAGCCGTTTATCCAATCGTAGTCATTTATTGAGTTTGTCGTTGTAGTAGCTCTTG
>Ga0076214_141_pt1 | contig 9088 bp, 6 predicted proteins | sample RifGroE2_FD_67699 | JGI IMG/M metagenome (GOLD analysis project Ga0076214, IMG submission 67699) | Parcubacteria bacterium GW2011_GWE2_40_8 | reverse complement strand
AAAGTCCACAAGGATTTTTCCTTCTTCCAACGCTTTCAAAAATCCTTCAAAACTAAATTTCTGCAACATCATCACTTTCGTATAATGGTAGTGTTCTTTCTTGCGTACCATTTTTACTTCAGCTTGAACATAAAAAGCGTTGAGTAGTTTTGTCCCGGCCTTATGTTCCAAATCGTCAAAACCCCAATATGGTTGCGGATCGAGTTCGCCAAGACCTACACGCTTTTTAACTGATTCAAGCCATGTCTTATGCCGGATATCAACACTTCCGGCATCAAATGAAATTAAAATTTTGCGCTCCTTTCGGTCAATCACCACTTTGAAACCCCGATCACTTCGTGAATTTCCGTGGATTGTTTGCCGGTAGCTCATTTCTCCTTTTGGATATTTCTTGCCGTCCTCTTGATGTGCCCAACCATATTTAGGCAAAAGCACTTGCGGGACAAAGCGAATGGCGCGCGGGGATGGCTCAATATGGAAAAGTGTTGTCAGCGAGGTTGAATTGAGGCGTTGGGCTTTCAATTCCCACTCTGCGGCATTCGGTATTGGCAAATTATTTTCTTTGATACCGAGCAAATCTTCAAGCGTATTGCCAATGCCTCCGGCATTTCCTCTCCGTGCGTTCGGAATAAAACCCATTGCTGAAATCTCTTTCAGTTTTGCGATAAGGGCTGGTTTTGTGTAGATAACAGGTTTTTTAGTCATATATTTATTACCAAAGTTTAACTTGGGCTTGATGTTGTTTTATTCTCTTTCGGGCCATTTCGCAATACTCCGGCGAAATATCAATCCCAATATAATCTCGCTTGAAGTTTATCGCGGAAAGAGCCGTTGTTCCCGAACCCATAAATGGGTCCAAAATTATTTTGGATTCCGTGGCTGAAACAATGCGATCAATCAAGTCCACAGGAAAGGCGGCCGGATGTTCGTTGTTCATTTCTTGCGTAAATTCCCAAACATCGCCGTGAGCATTTGCTTTTGTCACAAGTTTGAATTCTGGCTTGGCAATAAGGTAAATTACTTCGTAGGTTGGCAAGAAATATCCGGCATTAAAATTAAGGCCGCCTTTCCGTCTCCAAATGATAATCTGTCGCACAGGGAAACCACTTACGATGTCCTGACGATCTTGCAATAATCCGCCCTGCACTCTCCATTTGTGGTTATAAAAAATTGCTCCGTCCTCGGGGATAATCCTCATCATCTCTGTTAGGCAATCTCGTTGCCACTTCACATACTCATCATGTGGCATACAGTCGTTATGGTGCGAGTAGCCATTTTGCAGGGCGGCGTTTGCCCATTTTCCGCCGCGGCCGTCCTTCATTCCATTGCCGGTAGAATTTTTTAGATTATATGGAGGCGAAGTAATCACCAAATGAACCGAGCCGTCGGGTATTTGTTTCATCACATCAACGGTACTACCGCAGACGATCTTATTCAAAAAGTTTTCTGGAAATTTTGTTTTCATATCATTTCAAAAGTTGATCTATCGAAATATCCAACCCTGCTGCAATTTTGACGACCGTTTGGATTGACGGCTTTGTTATCACATTTGATTCAATCTTGGTCAGTGTTGTATAGGGAATATCGCACTTTCTCGCAAGAGCGTCCTGTGTCAGTCCTTGCTTTGCTCGAAAGACTTTTATTTTATCCCCAATTTCTTTATTTTGTTTGCTTTCCATAGTATGATAGTATAAGTATGAGCGTTGAAACTAACTCTCACAACTATACTAACATGAATAACACTTTTTCTCAATTTAATTAAAGCATTTTTTCTATCAGCATCTGAACACATATTAAAAAATAGCGGTTATCGTGATATAATTTTAAAGTAATGAAACGCGATATCATCAAGCCTCAAAATTTTCCGGCGCTACTTAAAGAAATCAGCGACCCGCCCGAAGAATTGCGCGCCATAGGCGAACTTCCGTCTGACGAGTCTCTCTTTATAGGTGTAGTGGGTTCGCGCCGCTTTACCACCTACGGCAAAGAAGTGTGCAATAAAATAGTAAGAGAACTGAAAAATCCGGAAGCGGAAGTAGTAATAGTAAGCGGCTTGGCCATAGGCATAGACGGCATCGCTCACCAAGCGGCGCTTGATGCCGGCTTAAGAACCATTGCAGTGGGACCCGGCGGCTGTCTTCTTTCCGAATTGGATTGGAACGAACCGGCCGGCACACACACCTTCCCGCGCCGCAACCGCATTATCGCCGGACTCTGTCACGGCGTGGTAGTGATAGAAGCCGCGAGCAAAAGCGGCACTCTCATTACCGCGAGATTAGCTCTGGATTATGGCAGAGACGTGTTTGCCGTGCCCGGATCTATTTTTAGCGCCAACTCTTCCGGCACAAACAATCTTATAAAAGAAGGCGCCACGCCAATAACCGACGGAAAAGATATTTTAAAGTTTTACGGAATTTCCGGCGAAGTCGGCGAAACTTCCGCGAATTTATCATTTGATTTTTCTCCGGCCGAGCAAAAAGTTTTAAACGCCCTCACTGAGCCAATAGAAAAAGACGAACTACTGAGAAAGCTCAAGATACCAATGGCCGAAGCAAGCTCCCTCCTTATGGAGATGGAACTCAAGGGCGTAATCAAGCAAAGCGGCGGAGAAATTTATCTTACAGCCAATGTCAAGGTTCAACCTTGACATTGGGGAAATATTTTTGCATTTTTAAAATACACTGTTATAATCGCAGACATGGCAACAAAAACCAAAACTACAAAAAAAATACCGATCGGTAAAAAACTAGTTATTGTGGAGTCTCCCACTAAAGCAAGAACGATTTCCAAATTTCTCGGCAATGATTTTGTCGTGGAATCTTCTTACGGCCACGTGCGAGACTTGCCCAAATCAAGACTGGGCATAGATACGGAAAATAATTTCCAGCCTTCATACATAGTGCCAATTAAAGCGAGAAAAAGAGTAAAGGAACTCAAAAAGTTAGCCGAAAAATCATCAGAAATTATTCTGGCAAGCGACGAAGACCGCGAAGGAGAAGCCATCGCGTGGCATTTAACTTACGCGCTTGGCATAGATCCGGAAAAACAAAAAACAAAAAGAATAGTTTTTCATGAAATCACAAAAACGGCCATAGATCACGCCATTGGAAATCCCCGAGACATAGACATGAATCTTGTGGACGCTCAGCAAGCCAGAAGAATCTTAGACAGATTGGTGGGTTATGAATTATCCCCTTTTCTTTGGAAAAAGGTTTTCCGAGGTCTCTCGGCAGGCCGAGTGCAGTCTGTGGCCGTGCGCTTGGTGGTGGAAAGAGAAAGAGAGATAGAAGCCTTCAAACCTCAAGAGTATTGGGGCATAGAAGCCGAACTAGCCAAGAATAAAGAAAACTTCATAGCTAAGCTTTACAAGAAAGACGACAAAGTTTTGGATAAGCTTGAAGTAAAAAACAAACAAGAAGCCGATAATATTCTAGGCGATCTTAAAAATGCCACCTATAAAGTGACGCAAGTGGAGAAAAAAGAAAGCAGAAGAATGCCTTCTCCCCCTTTCACCACCAGTTCCCTCCAGCAAGAAGCTTCTTCCAAACTGCGTTATGGCGCCAAACAAACAATGATGCTGGCTCAACAGCTCTATGAACAGGGTTACATTTCTTACATGCGCACCGACTCGGTAAATCTTTCAAACGATTCTCTGATTGCCGCCAAGAAGTTTATATCGGAAAACTATGGCAAAGAATTTTCTCTTGAAGAACCGCGAAGGTTTAAGACGAAAGCCAAAGGAGCGCAGGAAGCGCACGAAGCCATAAGACCCACCGACCCGTCCAGAAAGCCAGACGATATTTCAAGCAAGTTGGATGCCAAACAATACAAATTGTACGATCTGATCTGGAGAAGATTTATCGCTTGTCAGATGCAGCCAGCTGTTTTTGATTCAACCACGGTGGATATTGCCGCCGCCAATTATATTTTCAGAGCAAACGGTTCTGTGATAAAGTTTGAAGGCTGGCTAAAAGTTTACCCTTAAAAATTCACGGAAAATATTTTACCTCTTCTTGCTGAGAAAGATATTCTTGAACTTATTAAGATTTTGCCGTCTCAGCATTTTACCGAACCGCCGCCAAGATACAATGAAGCTTCTTTGATAAAAACCTTGGAAGAAAACGGCATAGGTAGACCGTCTACTTACGCTCCCACCATCACCACAATTCAGACGAGACATTACGTGGCCAAAAACGATCAAAAGAGATTTGTGCCCACCGAGACAGGCCTGACGGTAAACGATTTGCTGACAGAACACTTCCCCGAGGTTGTGGATATTAATTTTACTGCTACAATGGAAGAACAATTTGATAAAGTGGCTGAAGGTAAAGAAAAATGGGTTCCGATGATAAAAAGCTTTTATGGTCCGTTCCATAAAAATCTTGAAAATAAAATGGAAAAAGTGGAAAAACAAAACACAGACGAGAAAACTGACGAAGTTTGCGAAAAATGCGGCAAGCCTATGATTATTAAGATGGGCCGTTTTGGCAAATTTATGGCTTGTTCCGGTTTTCCGGATTGTAAAAATACGAAGAAGGTGGACAAGGAACCGCCAAAATCAATCGGCATGACATGTCCAAAGTGCGGTAAACATGAGATTGTAATAAAACACACCAAGAGAAAAAGAATATTCTACGGCTGCCCGGGTTATCCGGAATGTGACTACGCCAGTTGGAAAGATCCCACTAAGCCTGAAGAAGGAGGAGAAGAATAATTATAATAATAATAAAGCCCCGTCTTTCGGGGCTTTATTATTATATGCTGAAGTTTTTTATTAGATCTTCTGATGACGGCTGCTCTAAAATCGGCTCCGGCGGAGCGCTCAGCGGCAAAACAGATTCTCCCGCGGGCTGATTAAGATTTTCGTCTTCTCGCGCTCGGGGATTAATTTGATCTTGAGCGGCAGTATCAAGATTTTCCAGAGGCAAAGTGTTTTGATCCGGAGAAACATCGTTATTCTCAACAACCACATTCGGACTTACCGTCACGCCTTCAACGCTGTCGTTTATTATTTTATTTATAAAAGCGTTTAACTCGTCGCCAGAGAAAAAGTTTATGGAAATCTTACCCTTATCTCTCAAGAGTTCCACATGGACTTTTGTGCCCAGTGTATCGGATAGTCTTTTTTCTATCTCTCTTATCTCCGGCATTACACCAATGGCCTCGCTCGGTTCCTTGCCTTCGTCTATTATTATCCTTGAAGCTTTTTCCGCTTGGCGAACGCTTATTTTTCTATCTACTATTTCTTTGTAAAGCTTCATCTGCTTATCCGGATTATCGTCTATCATCAAGAGAGCGCGACAATGCCCTTCGCTCAACTCGCCTTTTACAAGACCGTTTTTTATCTCCTCAGGCAAAGCCAAAAGCCTGATACTGTTGCTTACATATTCTCTGCTCTTACCCACTCTGGCTGCCACTTCGTAATGTTTCAGACTAAAACTGTCTATGAGCTTTTTAAAAGCTTCGGCTCTCTCTAAGGGATTAAGATCTTCTCTTTGCAAGTTTTCTATGATGGCCAGCTCAAGCTTGATTTTCTCATCCGTCTCTCTTCTTATCACCACCGGCACTTGCGCCAAACCGGCAAGTTTGGAAGCGCGCAAACGCCTTTCGCCGGCGATAAGCTCATAATCCACCTGAATGCCTCTATCCGTGGTGGTTTCTTTTCTCGTTACCACGAGAGGCTGCAAGACTCCGTATTGCTTGATAGACTCCGCCAAATCGCGCAGCTTTCCTTCATCAAACTCCTTGCGAGGCTGTTGGGAGTTAGGCTTAATCTTATCAACTTCTATAAGAAAAACGCTCCCCAATTTTGCTAATTCTGTTTCTGTCATAAAAATATAAATTAGAAAATAATTTTATAATTAGATTATAAACGATAAAGCGCCATTGACGCAAGTGTGTTATATGGACTATGATAGACAACGTTAGCCGGTGTGGCGGAATTGGTATACGCGCACGACTCAAAATCGTGTCTCGCAAGGGTTGTGGGTTCGAGTCCCACCACCGGCATAAAATGAACGAAGTGAATTTTGTGCCGGTGAGCAGGCAAAAATCAGAAAAAGGATAAGTAATGAGCAATTCAATCATTGGGATTTTAAAGAATGGCGGAGTCGGAGTTTTACTGACCGATACTCTATATGGTTTGGTTGGACAAGCGTTAAACAAAAAAACGGTCAACAGAATTTATAAAATTAAAGGCCGAAATGACAAAAAACCTTTGATTATTTTAATTTCTTCCATGGAAGATTTAAAAATATTTGGAATTATAATTGATGATAAAATTAAAAAGCGGTTAAAGAATTTTTGGCCCGGACCGGTGAGTGTAATCTTGCCCTGTCAAATAAAAAAATTAGAATACTTGCGAAGAGGAACTGAAACACTGGCTTTCCGTTTGCCCAATAAGCGGTCTTTGCTTGAGGTTATAAAAAATACAGGTCCGCTTGTCGCGCCTTCCGCCAATCCGGAAGGTTTGCCTCCGGCGCTAAATATCAAAGAAGCTAAACTTTATTTCGGCGATAAAGTTGATTTTTACATAAAAGGATCTCGGCCGAAAAATAAACCCTCCACTTTAATTAAAATTGATAAAGGCAGGGTGACTGTCTTGAGAAAGTAATTTGCCTAAGTTTTTATATTAAGGTAATATTTGGTAAAATGGAAAATACACAAAACAATTTTGCGGGTAAAAATATAAATCTGGAGAATCTTGTAAACTATCAAGACGGCTCGGTGGTAAGTCGGGAGATTTTGAAACTGCCAACAGGCACGCTCACTGTTTTCGCCTTTGGCGCCGGACAAGGGCTTAGCGAGCACACCGCTCCTTTTGATGCCACTATTTACATCTTAGATGGCGAGGCAGAAGTAAAAATCGCCGGAGAAACTTTCAACGTAACCAAAGGTGAGATGATTATAATGCCGGCCGGCAAGCCTCATTCTGTCAAAGCCGTTCAAAAATTCAAAATGCTTCTTATAATGATACGCTCATAATAAGCGGCTATTTCCCCATCTTTTCTTAACACCTGCAAATGGATATACGATCGCCACACTGCAGCTCACCAGTAATAATTTATCAACGTCGACATTATCTGAAGTTAGCCTAACAATCAGCGGATTTAAAAACACGTATGGCGATTTAGCAGCGCCGCAAACATTTCTATTAAAAATCGCTGGCCCGCCGCAAGTAAACGCCTCTGCTGATTTGGGAGGCGGCGACGTCACGTATTTACCGACGGATGCGGTAATACCAGTTAACGTCAGCTCACATTTTGATAATCCGATACCCGCCATCAGTGGACCGATCAGTCGTTACATTTTAAAAGACGCTACCGATCCATCAGTCGATGTCACACAAGCCTATGGTTTATATATCAATGCCTCAGGCCAATTAACTGGACAAATTACTGCAAATTTACAACCGATGACGAATCGACTCATTCATGTCTTTGCGATAAATAATCAAGGCATCTCAACAACGTATGCGACCTATCATTTAAATATTGGGGCACCACAGTTGCCTTCCATTGTCAATCATGATGCCACAGCAACACCGCCTCATTTCATTGTCGGCCAACCGGTTACAAATTATATCGCCGCGGATATTTACGCCAATAACGGCATATTATTGGATGTATCGACTACACTCAAATTAAGCGGATTATCGATCGCCAATTGGAATGCAACAAATCCTGATGGTCTCATTGCTTCGATAAAAAATATCACGAATCAACACGCGCAAATTTTATTAAACTCGAATGGCCCGCTTACTACACCGACCTATTCAACCTCGCCTGGACAAATCAATCTCATGGGGATTCAAAATTCTTATCAACAAATAGCTGCCTCTCGCGTATTTAATTTTTATATTGCTGCGCCGCCATCAGTAAAATCTGCCTTGAGCAATTTGGGTGGTGAAAGCACTTATTATCACACCACAGACACGTTTATACCGATTCAACATTTAACAACCTATTTCGATAATCCAACCGGCAGTGGTGCAATTAAACCGGCATTACATGTAACGGATTTGGATGCACCTTCGGTTGACGTTAAAACAACCTATGGTCTTTCAGCAGAGAATGAAACGCTCGAGGGAACCATTCCAGGCAATGCGCCATTCATCGATCATCATCGATTACAAATCTGCGCCGAAAATACCATCGGTATTTCGACCCAATGTGCAATTTATCATCTCACGATTAATAGCGCGAAAAATCCCAACATCATTATTCAACCGATCGATCCGCTGACTGTCGGGTCAACGCTCCCCTCAATAACCATTGCGACAGTTCACGCAGGAGAAGGTACGCTCGATGTAAGCAGTCTGCAAATTAATGGTGAATCGCTCGACGCATGGAATCAACAGAAACCACATGGATTAACGTTAACGTATACACCCAATACGGATCAAACCACGGCCTCGTTGACTTTATCGGCCAATCTTATTTCTCAACCAACCTATACGCAGCCCGACACATTCACCATCACAGGCATCAAAAATAGTTATGGCGAATCACAAAGCGATGCCGCGCATTTTGTGCTAAACGTCGCTGATATTCCAACAGTTGATCCCGCACAATCTAGTTTGGGCTCGGCCACATTAAAGCAAGGACAAGCATTAACAACAATTACTGGATTAAATACGCATTTTAAAAATCCCACCGCTAGCGGCGAAATCGACCAATTTGACTTTAGCGCTGACACAAAACTCTTAGCAAACACTTATCATTTAATGCTCGATGCGAGCGGTAATTTGTTCGGACAAATACCACTTAATGCCCCACCCACGACAGGCATTACCTTCAAAATCGTTGCACATAATACGCTCGGTTGGTCAAAAACGTTTGCAACATATCAACTATCGGTAGAAGCCATCGGAATGCCTGGCGAAACACCACTCAGTCCAGCTATTTTTTCTCGCGGGCAACAAAGCAGTATTGGCATTGCAACGATTCAATCAACTGACAGTCCGCTGATCCTCGATTCAATCAAAATGAATGGCATCCCTGTATCGCAGTGGACAAAATATCATTTAACGGCAACGTTACAAGCAAATGACGTTAAAACGCCAACAACTGTTACGGTTGTGATGAAT
>Ga0076214_121_pt1 | contig 10566 bp, 10 predicted proteins | sample RifGroE2_FD_67699 | JGI IMG/M metagenome (GOLD analysis project Ga0076214, IMG submission 67699) | Parcubacteria bacterium GW2011_GWE2_40_8 | reverse complement strand
CAGCATCAAGACAGTATTTAGCATAGTTTCCTTTATAAGTGCTTCTAAGATCAGCCACAATAAAATTGCGTTTAAGAGACTCATTCCAATACCTAATTAGGACATTGGCACCTGCAAGAGGCGTATCATTATATGATATCTGGCCTTTAATATATGGTTGATAATATTTAAGCGTAAAATTTTTAGTCGTAGTATTACCCGCTGAAACAGAGAATGGCTCACTTGTTATACCACCAAGACACCTAGCACCTTGAGAAGAAACGTTTACTTTGTAAGAACCATCCGAGGTTTTAAAAGTGTAAACACCCTGAGCATTGGAAATTGTCGAAATGATAGAAGTCGGGTGATCGCCCGCCCATTTTAATAAATTTACCTTGCCAACATAAGCGGCTCCATCTTCGTCTTTAATTTGACCAGTAAGGGTGCTGGAAGTCGGGACAAAAGAGCCTCGATCAGCAGCAAGGATACTGAATTTACCAGTTATTTTCCCAATAATCAGAATACCGACAGCGACTACAACTAGCCCACTTAAGATGTACAGTAAAACCCTGGTTCGTTTGTTTTTGAGCACTAGGCCCTCCTTAATATCCTCAAAGATCTTATTTAGACTCTCTTTGGTTTATCTATTTAGTTATTCATCAGTTATTACTTAGGTAAAATTACCAGACCACTTTTCTGCAGAAACTATTCTAAAATAGCTTTAATTCGGCGTATACCAGATGAAGACGATTCTTCTTTGGAAATTTTAAAGTGTCCTAATTCACCAGTGTGAGCAACGTGAGGCCCGCCGCAAATTTCTTTCGAAATTTCAGCGATGGTATAAACTTTTACTGTTGTACCGTATTTATTTTCAAAATTACCGGTAGCGCCGCATTTTTTTGCATCTTCATAAAGCATTTCTTCCAAATAATAAGGAGAATAAAACTTTTCGCCTACTTTTATCTGATCTTTTTCTCTGCCTCTCAAAAAGATTTTTGGTTTTAAGCAACTCCTCAAAGTCGGCTTCGCTAAAACTCTCTTTGTCCATATCAAAGAAACCCAAGCCGGAAACTTTGGTTTTAAAATGCGAAATAAGCTCATTGAGCTTATTTCTGCTTCTATATGTGTCTTGGCCGTGGAGGAGATAAAACATGATTCAATTTTAGCATAAAAAAGAAAAAGCAGGTTGCGTTATATTAAACGGCCTGCTTTTGTTTTTTTTAATTTTATGGCCTTACGGTTGGACCGCGCGCCATTCCAAGTGCTCGGGCACCCAGACTCCATTGATCCATTGGCCTGATATTTTTACCCATTGGCCGGGTGGTGCTTGCATCGTGGTGCCTTGAGTCTGTACAGATTGGTATTGTTGTTGTTGGTTAATCTGCGCCTGAGTTTCTTTTTTGTCTTTGCCGGTTCCGTAGATCATGCCTCCGATAGCTCCAGCTACAGCGCCAGCGCCAGCGCCCATCAGTGTGGCAGCCGTATTTCCACCAAGTGCTTGTCCTGCAAGAGCTCCAATAGCCGCTCCTCCAGCCGCACCACCGCCACCGTATTTCCCGGTGTTACTGGCGCAACCAACACCGGCTAAACAAATAATCAAAAATAAAATTAAAAATCTGTTTCTTCCTTTAAACATTTATTCCTCCTTCTCGCGCTGGTCCGCTTTTTAAAAGTATCAAACCCGATTGACCAGAACCAAGTTTGAAAACAAAAATAAGTTTCAATTTCTGCTTAAAATTATACTTTAAAAATAAGTTTTGTCAAATTTTTGCGATTCTTTAAACATTACTATGGTGAATAATGTAAAAATTAAAATCAAATGACTGCCTTTTTGACGATCTTCTTCAAAACCCAATTTCTTTAAAATCCTAACAACATCTTTTGCTTTTAGACTAGGCAGTTTTTTCATAATTTAAACCGAAATCTCAACTCTTCCTTGTAAAATTCTTTGCTCTTGAGGAATTGAATATTTATGCGCTCTTAGGCTCTCTACATAAAGTCCAATCGCTTCTCGTATGTTCTTTTCGGCTTCTTCCAAATTATCTCCTTGTGAATGGCAACCGGACAAGCTCGGAACATAAGCAACATAGCCGCCGTTTGGATCAGCTTCATAAATCACAGAAAACGATAAAACTTTATTTTTAATTTGTTTTTTCATAAAAATATATTACCAGAAGTTAAAAGAAAAGCAAATTTATGTGGTTCTTTACTTGTTAGCAGGCGGTAGGTTGTATAGATCTATTAAACTTCTTTTTTAAGTAATCACTTTTTTTATGATGGTACATTCAATACATCATATATTACCTATTCTATCATAGAATACTTCAAGTGGAGTTTTTCCGCCAGCTTTTTCTGGGACAAATGTTCAAAAGATATTCGACTCTTTTGATTTCTTCATCAATCACTTTGTCAAAGTCTGTCTTTTTTGGGTAAGAACCATCTCGTCCCAATTATCCCCTATCTCCGCGTTCACTTTTATAGGTACTTCCCCTTTATACACACCTTCCATCGCTTCTATTATAATAGGCGTGGCAACTTTGATTTTCTCCTCTTTTATTTCAAAGAGCAGTTCATCATGAATTTGAAGAAGCATCTTCACATCGCCTTTGAACCCTTCTTTTTCCAAAGCTCTGTTCACCGCCACCATAGCCATCTTCACCATATCCGCCGCCGTGCCTTGGATAGGCGCGTTTATCGCCATGCGCTCCGCCTCCTTTCTCACATATTCCATATGTGATTTTATTTCCGGAAAAAATCTTTTTCTGCCGAAGAGTGTTTCAGTGCAGCCTTTGACGTAAACTTCTTTCTTAATTTTTTCCATGTATTTCGCCACGCCGGCAAATTTTTTAAAATACTCATTATAAAATTTCTGCGCCTCTTCTTTAGAACAACCTATGTTTTGTCTAAGCGCGTTTATACCCATGCCGTAGATAATACCGAAATCTATCACCTTGGCCACTCGCCTCATCTCCGGCGTTACTTGCGCCAAAGTTACGCCAAAAACTTCGCTGGCCACCGCCGCGTGTACGTCTTCATCTTTTTTAAAAACTTCAATGAGTTTTTCATCACCGCTTAAAATGGCGGCCACCCTAAGCTCTACTTGCGAGTAGTCAAAGGCCACGAGCTTAAATCCTTTGTCGGACACAAAAGCTCTTCTGACTTCTTTGCCTTTATCTGATCTCTTCGGGATATTCTGCAAGTTCGGCTCTTGAGAAGAAATTCTGCCGGTGGCCGTGCCGGCTTGATCAAAGGTAGTGTGTAACCGATTATTTTTATCCGCGAGCTTCGGCAACGCGTCTATATATGTGGACACGAGCTTGGAAAGTTCTCTGTAAAAAATAATTTCATCTATAATGGGATGTTTGCCTTTAAGCTTGGTGAGCTCGGAAATATTTGTGGAATACGCGCCGGTGGCTGTTTTTTTAATTTTATTTCCTGCCGCCAAATTGAGCTTTTCAAAAAGAATCTGTCCCATTTGTTTAGGTGAAGAAATATTAAATTCTTCGTCGGCCATTTTCCAAATCTTTTTCTCCAAAGCGGTTAATTCCTTGTGACTCTCAGCGGAAAGCTTTTCTAAATATTTCACGTCAAGTAATATGCCGGTTTCCTGCATCTCTTCCAGAATTTTTATAAGCGGAATTTCCACTTCCTTATATAACTTTTCCGGCAATTCGGAATTTACTTTTTTAAATCTTTCTTTAAGATCGTCCACGACATCTCCATTGCCAACTGGTGTGGTGTCGCCTCTCGTCGCGTCACCAGCCTTCTCTTCTGTTTTTTGATTAAACAATCTTGCGGCCAAACTCCTGAAACCAAGTTCGTCGAAAATATTTCTTACCTCACTTTCGCTGAAGCCATTTTTCCATTCAGTGTCTTCAAGATTAAACTTTATCGGCGCGTCTTTTCTAATCTCCGCCAAAGTTTTACTAAACTCGGCTTCTTCTTCATTTTCCTCAAGCAGTTTTAAAATTCGCGGCTTCGCTTCCACTTCTCCTTTTTTAAGTTTCTTGTATAAATTTTCTATATTGCCGTATTTTACGATAAGCTCCGTGGCTGTTTTATCGCCTATGCCCGGCACGCCTAAAATGTTGTCCGATGGATCGCCTTTGAGCGCCTTAAAATCCGGCACCAGCTTCGGCCCAAAGCCGTATCGCTCTTTCACCGTCTTGTCGTTATACACGATAGTATCTTGAATGCCTTTTCTAAGAGTGTACACCACCACATCATTGCCGCTTACAAGCTGGAGCGTATCCATATCTCCGGAAGCCACGATCGTTTTGATTTTTGACTTTTGACTTTTGACTTTTTCTACAATCGTGCCAAGCACATCGTCCGCTTCAAACCCGGGCGCGTCATAAACGGGAATATTGAAGTTCTTCAGAATGTCGCGCGAACGATTGATCTGCTTAGCCAAAGCGTCATCCATTTTCGCTCGACCGGCCTTGTAATTTTTGTACGCGACATGGCGAAAAGTCGGCTCCGGCAAATCATAACAAGCGGCAATGTAATCCGGTTTTAGTTCGCGAATAACTTTTATTAAAAAGGCGGTGAAACCGTAAAGCGCTCCCGTCGGCTCGCCATTTGGCGAAGTAAAATCAGGAAGCGCATGAAACGCCCTGTGCAAAATGGCATGAGCATCCAAGAGAACGAGGATTTTGCGATCTTTATTAGTCATCACTATAATTCTATCACACCTTTGCCATCATCACCTCCACTTCTCTTTTTCCCTCTTCTTTATGTTTGAGGACTACCTCAATATGGTTTTTAGGCAAGATACTTTCTATTTTATCCGCCCACTCCACCAAAACAATATTGCGTGGATTAGAAATTATTTCTTCCCAGCCGAGATTTAAAATTTCTTTTTCATTATGAATTCTGTAAACATCAAAATGATAAAAATTTTCAAAAACTTTCTCGCTCCATTCCTTATTTTCTATTTTTGATTTTCTGAAAATTATAAAAGTCGGACTTTTAATTTTTTCTTTTACTCCCAATGTTTCGGCAAACGCGCGCGCGAAAGTGGTTTTACCCGCGCCCAATTCGCCATAAAGCGCCAGCACGGTCGCGCCACCTCCATTGTCAAGGTTCAACCTTGACAATGAGTTCTTGGCGATAATTTGAACGAGGCTGATAAACTCCTCAAGATTCTTTGTGATTATCCTTTTTTTCATTAGGCAAATTCTAGCATTTTTTAAAAATCAAACAAACCAAACACAATCAGGAGAGAGTCAATCTTGCAACCGTAGAGTCAAAATGCTAGGAATGCTAGTATGACTCGGGAACAAGAAACAAACATCCAAAAAACAGTCGCTGCTGGAGGATCGTTTGTTTTGATTTCCGATGAAAAAACTCCGGAAGAAAGTTTGCTTGCCAAAGAAGCGCTTCTAACCGCTCTTAAAAACATAAACGCCAAAACATATAAACTTCCGGAAAACTCCAGATCGTCAATTTTGAAAAAATGGACCGACATATTACCGCCATTTGAGGAAGCGCCATTCTTTTATTCAACATCCATACTTATACCGAAAAATAAAATAAACTTAAAAGAAATTTCCTACACCGAAGAAAACGGCTACGTGAGTATAGACATAAATTCTTCAACCGAGAGAATTAAAAAAGAAGACATAATCTTCAGACATAATCCTATCCAAGCGGACATTGCTTTTTGTTTCTTGCGCAACGACCAATCATCGTCAGACGAAACCATTTTTGAAGAACTTTCAGAAAAAATATCTCTGCCAAACAGAGAAAATATAATTTTTATGGAAAAAGGAGGGCGATCAATAGCTGATAAAACCTTTGAGCTGATACGGGCAGCCGACAATGCCGGCTCTTATGAAGAAACAAAAATTCCGAGCATCTTGCTCGCTTCGTTGCTGGTGGAAACAGATAATCTCTCCGGAGACCTTACGGCGGAAAATCTTGATTTGGCCAGCACGCTTATAAAAATCGGGGCGGATAAGCGAACGGTAAGAAACGCTTTAGCCAAAGAGAACAATCAGTCTCTTAATCGCCTCTTCGGCCGAGCGCTGGCAAGAATGACCATAAACGAACCTCTAAAAAGCGTCTGGTCGTTTCTCCAATATGCCGATTTTGAGAAATCGGGGACAATGGGAGATGATTATGAAACAATTTATAAAATAATCACTCGCATAGGCAATATCATAAACAGTCAAAAAACCATCTTCTTAATTTGGCAAGATCAACAAGGAAACATTCGGGCGGGCATGAACGCCAAAGGAAGCAGCGAGACGACAACGAAACTAAACGCGAAGATGGTAATGGAAGAAAAAAACGGATTGCTAATCTCCGGTCCGTACAAAAATTTCTCCGAAGCGGAGATAAAAATAAAAGACATGTTGAAAGAAATCCTCTAAAAAGATAAAATAACAATAAACAACAATGGTATTTTTTAAAGACAAAGAAAGAGAAGAGCAAGTGGACGGGATCAGAAAAAAAGAAGCGGAAGATCTCGCAATGATTCTTTCTCAAAGATACTCTCTTCCCTATCTTGATCTTTCCAGAATGACCGTGGAAATAGATGCCATTAAAATAGTGCCTGAAAAAGATGCTCTTGAAGGCAAGCTCGTCGTTTTCCAAAAGACTGGCAAAAAGCTGCAAGTAGCCATAGAAAGCCCTAATCCGGAAAAAACAAAGTTCATCATAGAAAATTTAGGAAAACAAGGTTACGCGTTAAGTCTGTACATCGTGTCGGAAGAAAGTTTAAAGCGGGCGTGGAAATTATACAAAGAAGTGCCGGAGTATATGGAGACTACCGCTGGCATAATAGAAGTTTCTCAAGACAAACTGGAAAAATTCATCCAAGAAACAAATGCTATAGAAGAGCTTCAGGGGCTTTTTGCTTCCATCGCGGACGCTTCATCAAATAACAGAAAAATCTCTGAAATATTGGAAATAATATTGGCTGGAGCAATTAGTTTTGACGCGTCCGACATACATCTTGAGCCACAAGAAGAAAAGGTAAGATTGCGTTTCAGGTTGGATGGCGTATTGCATGATATTTATGAGATTGAATATAAAATTTACAACCTTCTTTTATCTCGCGTCAAACTTATCTCCGGCCTCAAGCTCAACATCAAAGATAGTCCGCAAGACGGAAGATTCAGTATCAAAACTCGCAATACCGATGTGGAGGTGCGCGCCTCTGTCATCCCCGAAGCTTACGGCGAATCTATCGTGCTAAGAATTTTGAATCCGGAATCAATCGCCGTGGACTTCAGCCAGCTTGGCATGGAAGAAAAACTCCAGCAAATAGTGACGAAAGAATTGGGAAAGCCAAACGGCATGATTCTCACTACCGGCCCGACCGGCAGCGGAAAAACCACCACGCTCTACGCTTTCTTGAGCAAAGTAAAAAATTCCAGCTCAAAGATTGTTACACTGGAAGATCCGATTGAATATCACCTTAAAGGCATCGTGCAGACTCAGATTAAAAAATCGGCAGGTTATGATTTCGCGGATGGACTCAGATCTATTTTAAGACAAGACCCAGACATAATAATGGTGGGTGAGATCAGAGACTTTGAAACGGCCGATACCGCTCTAAATGCCGCTCTCACTGGCCACATGGTGCTTTCCACCCTCCACACCAATCACGCCGCCGGCACCATCCCCCGCCTTATAGATCTTGGAGTAAATCCCAATATCATAGCGCCGGCTATAAATATAGCCATGGCTCAAAGACTCGTAAGAAAATTGTGCAATGACTGCAAAACGAAACACGCGCCAAATGAAGAAGAAATTACGAAGATAGAGAAAGTTTTAAACTCCCTTCCATCAAACAGAGAAAAGCCGGCCAAAGAAAAAATTATGATATGGAAACCAACCGGCTGCAACAAATGCAATGGCATAGGTTATAAAGGAAGAATCGGTATTTATGAAGCCATACTAATAGACGACAAAATAGAAAAATTAATTTTAAGCAGTCCGAGCGAAACCGCCATATTGGAAGGAGCCAAGGAGCAAGATATTCTCAATATGAGTCAAGATGGTATAATGAAAGTGCTTTCGGGAATCACGTCGCTTGAAGAATTGGAAAGAGTGGTAAGTATTTGAAAACTTTAAAAATAAAATCGGCCGCGTAATTCTCTAAGCAACTCTTTTAATATGGGTACCAAAAGTTTAGAGAACATTCCGAGGATAGCCCCAGGAATATCACAAAAGCGAGACACCAGAACGTCCTTAGAAAGAACTCCGATATCCCGCAAAAGCGGGATGTTGCTTAGAGAATTACGCGACCGATTAAAATCAAACTAATCGGGAAAATTATTAAAAAATTATATTTCGTTAATAATATAGCAAATAAATATCAAAATGTCAAGCCCTGATAAAGCCGCGCCTAAAAGCGGCCAATTCGCCGACAAATCGCTTGACCAAGCTCTACGCCCGCAAAAATGGGCGGAATATATCGGCCAAGAGCACATAAAAAAGAATCTTCGGATACTTATCCAAGCCGCTTCTGAGAGAAAAGAGCCGATAGAACATCTTCTTTTCTATGGACCACCCGGTTTGGGCAAAACAACACTCGCTCATCTTATCGCCAAGGAGCTTGGCGCGCAAATAAAAATCACTTCCGGCCCAGCGATAGACAAAGTGGGTGACTTAGCTTCCATTCTCACCAATCTTTCTCCGGGTGATATTCTTTTTATAGACGAGATTCATCGCTTAAACAAAAATATTGAAGAAGTTTTATACCCGGCCATGGAGTCGCGCGTTTTGGATATTATAATCGGCAAAGGTCCGTCGGCGCGCAGCATCCAACTTGAGTTGCCTCCTTTTACACTCATATCCGCCACGACAAGAATAGCTTTACTCTCTTCCCCTCTCCGATCTCGCTTTTCCGGCGGTACCTTTCGCCTTGAATTCTACACTCCCGAGGAAACAAAAAACATTATTATAACGGGCAGAAAAATATCGATATACTTGACAATAAAACAGATTAAAGTAAAGCAAGGAAAAGAAACAGATGAAATTGAGGTAGAGTTAGATAATTATACTCTGCTTTCCCCAGATGCTTTGCCATTAGATCAAAAGAATAAAGAAAAACTAGAGGAAGTAATGGGTGATGACCCTCTTGCTTTGATTGAATATTGGAGTATTGACCCTGATTATGATGGAGAAACTTTCAGAAGTAAATGGCAGGATTACAGGCAGAATACTGAAAATGACGCAGACGAATTTAGAGTAATCAAAAAAGCTAAACTTGAAGTTCCAAAAGTAAGCGGAAAAAGAAAAGTTTGCGTTAAAGCGGTTGATGTTTTTGGTTTTGAAAGTGCGACCGTTCAGGAGGTTAAGTAAATGACAGTAAGCCCTGAAGTTCTAACTGCATCTTTAACTTTGATTGGTGGAGTTTTGATTTTTATTATACAGAAATTTATAATTTTACTGTTTATTCAACCACATCAAGAATTTAAAGAAGCAAAATCTAAAGTAAAATATCTCCTGTTACTTAATAAAAATATTTACACAAATGCTTTTGATTCTAAAGGTATTAAAAAAGAATTTGAGGAATATGTCCATAACTCGCAAAGAGAATTAAGAAGAGAATGGGCAAATCTCTATGTAAAATATGGTAATTTAACAATAAGATGGTTAGTTCCAAAATGTAAAGATATGAAAACTGTTTTTGATAATCTGATTTTCATCTCAAATATATCCATTATTGGATATAGTAATAATAAACAGACTTCACATGATTGTGTTGAGGTTAATAAAAAAATTGATAATATTTTTAAGGTGTTAAGATAAAATGGTGCAAGCAACTCATCTCGGAACAAGAAAAATCCCATTAAAATTAGCAGCAGCAATAACTGCTGTTGTTAAAGCCGAATGGGAAAGCGGAGAATTTTTAGAAAAAGTAAGCCCTATCACAAGAGATTTGCTTAGGTTTTGGGATCCTGAGGGAAGTTTTTCTGATTTACGGCATTTCAATTTTCATATAGGGCAATGGCAAGCCATTCTAAATTCAATATATATACATGAAGTCTTGAAAATCAAGAATGTTCAGGATACTTATATGACAATAGAACCTCAATTATTGCAGGAAATGGATTTAATTGATATGCAGAAAGACAAGTATTCCCATCCAAAATATTGTATAAAGATGGCTACAGGAACAGGGAAAACGTGGGTTATGCACGCTTTATTAATTTGGCAATATCTTAATGCAAAAAATGAAGAAACACCATCAGGCAATTATTCCAAAAATTTCTTATTCATAGCGCCCGGATTAATTGTTTATGAGAGATTATTAGATGCATATTTAGGAAAAGTCCAAGAGAACGGACAAAGAGATGTAGAAACTTCTGATTTGAAAGTATTTGAAGATATTTTTATCCCCGAATCATATAGAGATGAGATTTTCAATTTTGTTCAATCAGCGGTTTGCAGTAAAGATGAAATCGCTAAAAAAATTACCAAAGACATAGATAATTTTGACTTTCACGAAGCGGCGCAAAGCGTATATCATTTTTTTTGGCACAGTTTTTGCGACAAGTGCATTGAGGATGTTAAAAAAAGGATAAAAGAGCCGGCGAGCGACGCCGATAAAAAAACCGCGCAGTATGT
>Ga0076214_149_pt1 | contig 15802 bp, 15 predicted proteins | sample RifGroE2_FD_67699 | JGI IMG/M metagenome (GOLD analysis project Ga0076214, IMG submission 67699) | Parcubacteria bacterium GW2011_GWE2_40_8 | reverse complement strand
CGCTGGCCGCGACAAGCTCTTCGCTTTCATACCTTTCTATCTTCATCACCTCCAGACGAGCCTTTCCGCCACCAAAAATTGAAGAGAAAAATAGCTGAAGTTCTTTGTTTATTTTCTCAAAGCCGTCTTTAAAACTTAATCCTATTTTTTCATCAAGCTCTTTCATAATACTTGCCAGCGAAACAGCGGCGTCTTTGAGATCCATGAGTTCTCTTTCATACATCTCGTCTCTAATCTTGGTATCTTCATACTCCTTGAGCACTTCATCGCTGATACTGCCATAATCCTCAAGCTTTATCTTGAGTCTTTCCACCTTTTTCAAAATTTTTTCTTTTTCCTCGTATGTCCAAACACTTCCGGTTGTAGAGTTCTGACTCATATCAAGCTCGCCCATAAAATCGTGTCCGAGTATGGCGGCGGCTTCGGCTCTCTCGCGTTCATAATCATCTCTGCGAATCTGAATCTTCTCTTCCTCCATGGCAAATTGCGACAAAATGCTTCTTAATTCTCTCACTTTCGCCTCAAGCTGGTATTTGCCTTTTTCAAGAGAATTCAATTCCGCTCGCTTGTTTTCTATTGCCCTTCTAACATCAGACAAACCGGCATAAATCTCTTTCTCCTTATTGCTTATGCCCTCTATGAGAGAAAGCATCTCTTTGTATTTTTCTTTGAGAGCGTTTGTGTCCGCGATGTTTGGTTTATGCTCGCTTTCCAGCTCTGCCGCGTTTTCCTTCCTCAGATACTCTCTAACCTTCTCCGCTATTTCCGAGAGAATATTTTTTATATCGGCAAGGTCTGCCGCTTCGGAGGCGGCTAAAACCTTTTTTTCTATATCTTTCAACACGCTTTCCACCTCCGCGTACGGCAAAAGCTTTTCTCCGGCAGGAAGAACGCGCATGCCGACATTTTTTGATTCTTCGTATTCTATCATCCCCTCTACCCTGCCAAGCTCTCTTTCCAATCCGTTCCTCTCTTGTCTTATCGCAGACACCTGTCTCTCTTTATCGGCAAATTCTTTTTCAGAATCTTCTATTTCTTTTTTAATAATGCTGGCTTGTCCGCCTTGGGCGGATTCCGTTTCTTTGGCGCGCTTTTCGCACTCGCCCAATTCGCTCTTGGGCGCTTCTCGCTCTCTGGCAAGCCTTACTCCCTCGCTCTCAAGATATTTTTTTTCTTTATCAAGATATTGCTTATAAAAAATTTTCAATTCCTCTTTCAAAGCGGCTATGCTCTGAGCCTTCTCCACGTGAGTTTTTAGAAATTTAAGGTGGGACTGCACTTCTTTGCGAAGCGCTTCTATCTGAATGATATTTTCCTCTGTTTTTGCCAGCTTTCTCTCCGCGCCATTTTTCTTTATTTGATATATCTTAAGGCCAAGAGCGTCTTCTATAATCTGTTTGCGTTCTTTAGGCGATGAGGCTAATATTCTGTCTGCTTCTCCTTGGCCTATGATATGATGGCTTGAAGCGCCAAGACCCACCGCGCTCAACGTTTCCATTATATCTCTGAGACGCACTTGAGAATCGTTTAGGAAATACTCGTTCTCTCCGTTTCTGTAAACTTTTCTGGTGATTATCACTTCATCATAATCCAATGGCAACTTTCTATCTTTATTGTCAAACACAAGAGCGACGGAAGCCTTGCCCGCCTTGGCAAGATCGCCGGAACCGTTAAAGATAAGGTCCTCGCCCTTTTTGCCTCGCAGACTCCGTATGGATTGTTCGCCAAGCACCCAACGCAAAGCCTCGGCCACGTTTGATTTGCCGCTGCCGTTTGGCCCCACGATGGCCGTAACCGGCGAAGGAAATTGCAAAACGGTAGGTCTTGCAAAAGACTTAAAACCGGCTAGTTCTATTCTTTTCAAACGCGTATTCATTAATTATATTATAACGTTTAAAATCATAAAATTCCATTTCCATAAAAAAGAGCATAACCGAAGTTATGCTCTTTAGAGAGGTGATGTTTTCAAATTTAATTTTTTCTGTCTGACAGCATTGCCGTCAGACTTCTTACAATTTCCGCGAGACGAAAAAATTCTTTTTCGTCTTCGCTTTTCAAATCGTATCCTTCAAAAATCTTTCTTAAAAAAGCGTCTGCGTGAGATTTAAAAATCTCACTATCCTCATCTTCTATTTTTGGGTATTGGAAGACATAGTTAGTCTTCTTTAAAATATCCAAAACTTCAATTAATTTCGCCCTTGTAATATCAAGAGCGATAGTCCTTTTCAGACGCCTTTTGTTGCTGCTCATTCCGGTGCTGCTCATTGTTATCATTTCACTCACCCCCTTCCATAAAAAGGCTGATGGTTAAAAAATACTTACTCTCTATGTTATCACCTCTTTATATAAACAAAAGCCCACGCCAATTTAGCCAAGAACTAATCTGCCAAACCGCGCTCACTACATCGCCGGACTTTTGGTTGTTTTTTAAAAAACTTGTCTAACATCAAGTCTACTCCGACAAATAACAATGTCAATAAGATCAAAAGCATCAAGGCGGCGCCTTGATGCTTAGATTTCAAGCTTATTTATTGATTGAATTTTATCCCCAACCTTTTTTAGAAAGAGCTTCTCTGGCGGCGTCTTGTTCCGATTCCTGCTTAGACATACCTTCACCTTCAGCCACTTTCTCCTCTCCGAGAAAAACTCCCACAGTAAAGCGTTTTTCGTGATCCGGACCAACTTCTTTTATCACTTTGTACTCCGGCGTTATGCCATCAACCTCCTGTGCCTTCTCTTGGAAAAAACTTTTAGCGTCTATCCACAACTTCTTTTCTATAATATTTTTAATTTTTGGCAATAAGTTTTTCTTCAAGAAAGCGGAAACCGTTTCATAATCACTATCTATATATATAGCGCCCACAATGGCTTCAAAAGCGTTTGCCAGAATATATTGCCCCGCTTTGGTGGAAGACGCTTGTTTGACAGAAGGCAAACTTCTGGCTTCGCCCTTGGAAAGAAGCATAAAACCTTCCATGCCTATGTCGGCAGCCGCATCTGCCAGAGTGTTGGCGTTCACCAAAGCGGCTCTCAAGGCCGTCATCTCCCCTTCCGTTTTCTTAGGATAAGTTTTATACAAATATTCCGTTACCACCAGCTCAAGCACGGCATCGCCAAGAAACTCAAGTCGCTCGTTGTGGCTTATGCCAAGATTTGGATTCTCATTTATATATGAACGATGCACGAAGGCTTGCTTTAAAAGCTCTTTGTTGGCAAAATTCAGTCCGTTTTCTTTTTCAAACCTTGAGAAATCCATACTATTTTTTACTTTTATGAGTTAATGCTTTAATCCCCTTGGCCATTATCTCTCTTATATCGTCATACATGTTCAGGTCAATAATATCCTTAAGTTCAAACCATTTAAGGTCGTTTAGCCCGCCCGTTTCTTTAAGTTTAAGTTCGCTATCTTCCGTCTCAGCCAAAAAATAAGATACGATTTTTTTTACTTTGCCTCTTTCTGGATCGGAAGCCAGATAATCATTTGAGCCCAGTTCTTTTTTAATTTTTATATCAAGACCGATTTCTTCTTTAACTTTTCTTGTCGCTCCATCTTCCGGAATTTCGTTTTCTTCCGTTTTGCCTTTTGAGAGTGTCCAATAGCCAAAAACGTCATGCACCATGGCAAACAAAAATTTCTTTCCGTCTTTTCTGTACACCACCGCGCCGGCCAATTTTTCTTCCACGGGATCTTTGTTGCTGCCGTCTTCCGGCTCGCCCATTTCCCTGTACACCGTGCCCAAAACTCCATTTATAAATTTGCCGGAAGAGTCGCCGCCAAAAGTTTTTGCCAATTCTATGGCTTCGTTTATAGCCACCTTATACGGCACGTTTTTCTTGTCTCCGTAAATAAGTTCAAACAGACCTATTCTTAAAACATTTCTATCCACCGCGGCAATCTGGCTTATTGGCCATTCCGGCGCGGCTTTTTCTATAATAGTATCCAGATATTTGCGTTTGCTTACCACTCCGTCTATGAGAGAATGAGTGAAGTCCGTATCCATCATGCCCGGGGCGAAATTTTCCAAATTTCTCTCAACAATCTCTTTTATGTTTTTATCCGGCTTTTCCTGCTCATTGAAGTCCCACTCAAAGAGTGATTGCAGCGCCACGCTTCTGGATAGATGCCTGTTTGCCATTTTTAAATTATTAAAAGCCTATAGTAAAATATTTGATTGAAAATTTTATTTCTTGGAAAGCTCGGCCGGATCAAGATCTTTTTCTGATTTTTCTTTAGCCTCTTTGTGTTTTCCCTTTTTTCTGAGTTGCTTTTGCTCAATTTTGCCGGCCATATCTATTACTACACGTCCTTTATAAGAACCGCAGTTAGAGCATACCGTATGAGGAGGATTTTGCGAACCGCACTTGCCGCACGCCACAAATTGCGCTGTTTTAAGCGCGTGATGAGATCTCCTATTTCGCGTATGAGAACGCGTATGTCGCATTCGGACTACCATATGTGAGTAATATACACTATCGGCGGCAATTATGCAAGAGGATATTTTTTAGTGAGCCGGTTTGATCTTTGAGTGAGTATTTTCGTAAAATAATTTTCTTTGGTCTTCATTTGCGCGCCTAGCCGCTTCCATAATTACTTTCTTTTTTTCCTTGCTTGAAGTTTCAAGAAAAAACCGCGAAAACTTGTTTGAAGGTTTCGCCTTGTCCTCTTTTTTGAATAAAAAATTAAATAATTTCATGCTCTTTTATAAGTTCTTTCAATTGCTTTTCAGTATATTTTAATTTTAAATGACTGTCAATTTTATCTTTTGCTGCCTATTTTTAAGAACGCTGTCATGAATTTTTTCAACCGCTATTGAAACTGCTCCTTGAAATAAATAAGCATTACCGCCTATACAGCTAGGTGTTTGACTACGATAGGTTGTTAAGATATTACTCTTAACAACCTATCGTAGTCAAACACCTATTTATATCAAACGCCTTTTTTATCTCGCCGGAGCATTAGAAATCTCCCGCAAAGGCGGAACTCAAAATCCCCTTTTCCAGCAGTCTCAATTCCTTTTCGGAGGCGGATTGCAAGGTGTTGGATTTTTTTAATTTTTTCTGACTTGCATGCCTAAGAGGCGTGGAGAGAATCAAGAAAATATCAATGTGAATAACTTGCCTTGCTTTGTTTGTAAAAATATGTATATAATACAAGTGATCGAAAGATCGCTAATTCTAGAGCTTGGGGGCCCCTTCATCGGGGTCCCTTTTGCGTTCTAATTCCTTTCTCCAGCATATAAAATCACGAAGTTTCTGTATATCTAAGATCATCAATCCCTTAGGAACCAAGGCAGAAAGCTCTTTGGAAACTTTCCGAGCGGTAGCAAACAAAATTACTTTTTTATCAGTATTCATTAATTTCTCAATCGGATCGGCAAAATCGCTATCTCCGCTCCACAACACAAAGGTTTCTGCGTTATTTCGTTCACAATCAAGTAACATATCCACCCCAATTTCAACATCAAAATTACACTTCATGTCTTCTATAAAATATTCCCCTTTCTTATTCATATCTAAAAAACGCTGGTTTAGATATTCAATCGTCCCCATCTCGTATTTCCGCAGTAATGCCCGCCGAATAAACTGATTAAGCAAAACAGTTGAATCAGGCACTATGCTGGAAGCGTCAATAGAAAAGTTCATAATTTTTACCGGCTTTGTGCGAAGAATATATTTGCAATTTTCTGTTTCCGTTTTTTCTTTTTCCGATCGTTCATTGTCTGCCAAATATCCGTTGTAAAAATTTATCGCTTCTATCGTATCAAAGGAATCTAAAAATTGCTTGAGTCGTTTCAAGTCAATATGCCACCCAAGTTTTCCGCTCCACGGGCGAACATTCGCATAATCAATATAAATACAAGTTTTTCCATTAAAAATACTCTCAAGCTGTTTAACAACCTCTTGTTTATTTTTTGCTATATTCTTAATTCGTTCTGTTTTTGGTATAAACATGTAATTAACTTACTTTTTGATATCGATAGTTATATCTAATATGGTCATTCAAAAATTGCCCATGTGAGGACGCATGCAAAAATTGTTGGTATAAATGTTCCGGTAAATTGAAATATTGATAAATATCGCCCGAAGTAAATTCCACTTCCAATGTGGCCATTTTAGAATCATAGCCAACTGACCGAATATTTGATGATGTTATCTGTGTTCTATACATATTGTTTTAATTATACCACAAAAGTTTTTTCTTTATCTGCCAAACGCCTCCCTCAAAATCCCCTTTTCCAGCAGTTTCAATTCCTTTTCGGTTTCCGATTGGATGGTGTTGACTTATTTTATTTTAAGAATATTATAATGACATCATTAGAAAAGGTCGCGCTTCGCGGCCTTTTCCTTTTTATAGGGTTTTTTCAATCCTTTTCCTTAAGTTGTCAATATTTAGAAAATCTATTGGTTTGCCGCCCTCATTTATCATTTTCCTTAATTTCGTGGAAAATCTTGAAGTGTAATAACGCGGTCCGTTTTTTATCTTTTTAGCGCTTGATACAATATGAACGATTGAACCCTTGCTGACGATTTTTCTTATTAAATATTCAAAATCGCCGTCGCCTGTAAATATATAAAATTCCGTATTTGGACTGGCGTGTTCCATGGCATCCACAGTAAGATCCACATCGCAATTTGATTTTTTGTTATAGCCCATATCTACAATATCAGCAAATTCATTTTCGCATTTAGGACATTTAACTTTAATTGCTTTATCTTTGTTTTTATAAGCAAAAACTGTTTTTGCCCTGATAGCGCAACCTGATTTTTCCAGATTTTCAAATTCTTCGGCTTTCTCCAAGTCACCTTCATCAACACCGGAGTATAAAATTACTTTTTCGCATTTCCAATCGTTTTTTAAAAACTCGTATAATTTTCTCCAATCAACCAAAAAACCAAGCAATTGTTTCGTAGTGCTTTCTGTGTTTTGAACATCAACAAGGGCTATCTTGTTTTTCTTTTCTTCCATAAAAATTATTACTTCAATTATACCACAAAAGTTTTTCTTTATCCGCCAAACGCCCCCTTTAAAATCCCCTTTTCCAGCAGTTTCAATTCTTTTTCGGATGCGGATTGGAGGGATTGGATTTTTCTGACTTTTTCTGAAAGAGAATTAAATTTTTAACTTAACAAATGCTTATTAAACACTTCTTCAAATTTTTCTCGCAACGCATTATTGACCTGTCCATCGTTAAAGAAAGGCAAACCAATCAAGCGGAAATCTTTATTTTCAATCTTAAATGTATCAAAATCTGTTTTGCACTTCTGCTCTATTTCTAATAAAAACTTCTGTTTCCAACCTTCTTTTGATTGCTCAAAAGTATTTTGCGCGTCCAAAAATTGATCACCTTTCGGCTCAACAAAAATCTGATACATAATTTCTTGCTTTGTCTTCTTCTTGGTCAGAAACAAAACGAAATCTGGATAAAATGGCTCGCCGTTTTCAAAGCTGTAAATTTTGAAAAACTGCTCATTGCGAAGCAAGGCAATGTCTTGATATTTTTTCTTTAACTTTGTTATTGCCTCATCAATAAAGCGCAAAAATGATTCTTCCTCGCTCGTTCCCCAGATTTCGTTTTGTGCAAACCAATTCCGAGAAGAAAAATCAAAATCTCGCATATTTTGCGCTCGTGGACTTTCGCTGTCTAATTGCAACACCTTGTCATTTTCAAATATTTTTTGGATCAAATGAGCTTTAAATTCCTTTGTTCCGTAGTATTCCTTTTTCTCTTTGCCGGCGATTTCCAACACTTTATCAATCACAAATCCGGCAATGCTCAATTTTTCAACCTGCAAAAGATTTTCTACTTGTTCACTTGTGCCTTTTACCTTGATTTTAATTCCTCCTAGATATTTCTCATTTGAAATAAAATCTTTTGCTGATTCTATATTACCGAATATCTTTTTTAACTCATCAAATCGTCCGGCTGGTATTTTCGCCAAGGCGGTACGGACAATATGCGATCCTAAATCAGCAATTTTATAATCCCGAATTTCTATTTTTGCCTTTACTCCGGCGCCGACACCAACAACAAATAAATCTTTTTCTATTGCTTCTCGTGTTGGTAGTTGAAAAATATTTATTTCTGCGTTATGGTCAAATTCTGCCTTGGCGTCCGAAAGCGCAAAAATATCCTTGCCCAAATTCTCTTTGCGAGAATTTAAGAAAATATAACCTTTCTTCCAAAAATTACTGTTTTTAAAATCACTTTTGATCTTAATCTCTTTTTGTACTGTGCGCGACGGCATAATACCCTCACGAACCAAAACACTTTCCAATTCTTGAATATAGCGGGGATTAGTTACGCTATGATAATAAAGCTGTTCCAAAATCCGAAGTTCATTTTGCGTGTCGGTATCAAATTTCCTTCTGTATGCGTCCGTAAATTCGCCGAGCGTGAAAGGATAATATCTCGCGCCTCGTCCGATAAGTTGTGCCTCTTGTACGGTTGCCGGCCCTGGCTTGTTACTGACAATTGACCGGCTGTTGTAAAGGCGGACAATATCAAAAAGATTCAAAACATCCCAGCCCTCGTTCAATTTTTCTGTCGCAAAAATAGCGCGAATTTCATTACTTTGATCTTCCAAAGAATTAAGTAAAATTTGCTTTTGCTCTAAATCCTTATCTTCATCAACAGTCAAACACTTTTCCGGCGCAAAATCACTTTTAATTTCTAACACTAAGTCCGCCAAAGATATTTTTTGGCTCTTAAAGAATTGAAATGCTTTTTGCAATGTTGGGTCATTAATTGCAGTTTGTTGTTTTAAGTGTTTTTCGCCAAGTTCAGAAATAAGCTTATGAAATAATTCCTTGAAAATGCTTGAAACGACAATTTGCGGATTGTGTTCTTTTGATATTCCTTCTTTGGGGATGCTTACTCTATTGGCTTTAAACATCACCACCGGCTTTAAAGCGATTTTATGCTTCTCGGCTACTTTACGGCGATATTGCGAAATAATCACCGCCGAAAGCGCGCGTTCCATAATCGGCGCGTTAATTTGCAAAGTTCGCACATCTTTTGAAAACCCGTCCAAACGATATTCTTTCAGATCATAGCGATAAATCGCTTTATCTTTGTATTTTTCCAAAATTTCCGGATATTCCTGTTCTAATCGAGCTGTTGCCGTAAATTCCAAAAGCACATTATCCTTTTGGCTGTTGGCGTTTAAAATCCGCATTACTGTATTTTCCCAATTTCGGCGGTCTTCTGCTTCGGTTTTGCTTATTTTGCCATTTGTTTCTGCTGACAGGTTGTGCGCTTCATCAGCAATCAAAACAATTTTCTTGTCCGCAAAATCTTCATAAGTCAAAATATTTTCGCGAGCGAAATTAAAGCGAGAATGCAAAAGCGCGGTCGTGGAAAAAATAATGTTTATATCGTCATCATTTACGCCTTCAAAATTATTCACTTCTTTGATTTTTATTTCTTGACCACCAAGTGTAATTTTATCGGCAAACAAATACTTTTTTGAATTCGAATCAAGAAAATTGGCTTTGGTCTTTTGGATAATGTTGCCAAGACGAGTAAAGAAAATGAAATTTCGATATCCTTTTTGATAAAAATACAAAAGATTGGCGGCCATGATGAGCGTCTTGCCCGAACCGGTCGCCATATTAAACATCAAATGAATCGGCTTTTGTTTTTGGTGGTATTCCTCAACATAATAATAAAACCGCCCCAACGCTTCTTTTTGGTATTCGCGAACCGAAAAAGCCGGATTAAGATTTTTCAGAATATCCGTTTTTTCTGTCGCCTTGTTTTTGAAAACATCAGCGCCAGCAAAATCTTTGTGATTGTTAAATTTTTCGTATAGCATATTTAAATTACCTAAAATAAACTTTCTTGCTTTCCAGAGTCATTTTTATCAATCTGTTTCGATTCAATTTTCGCATCCGTTTTTCTCCATGCGCTGTTTACCCCTTTTTTCTCAGGAATCATCTCGATCATTTTGCGATCCTTGAGTTTATAAAAAGATCTTTTTACGGCATTCTCAGATTTTATACCTGTTATATCCCTAGCTGTTTCATTATTTATTTCATCGTGATTTTCTAGATAACGCATAATTTGTTCTTCGGGCGAGGCCAGGGGTTCGTGTGGTAGGATTACTATCACTTTCGTTTTAATGTCTTTGATAATTGGCTCCTTTAACCTAACTTCTTTCATCTTTTCAAAAGCTGTATTTAATCCTTCACCAATATCATGATTGGGTCTATCCGGATATTTATTTAGCAATCTAACAATTTTAGAATTTCTAGAAAAACGTACGTCAAGAATATTTTGCGGAGTAACAAAAGCAGGCAACGGGCCTGGACTATGAACTTCTACTCTATTATTAAAAATAAAAACCAATACATCATCTGAAATGTTAAAATCACGATGGATTAAAGCGTTTACTAAAATTTCCTTAATTGCCTCCGGAGGATATTTTGCCTTAAGTCCAGTAATAATCTGTTGATGCAACGGACCCTCCACGGTTTTCTGTTCTTTTAGATGCGATCTTTCTGGCACTTCTTCATTAGTATCATACCAAGTAATCTTTAGAGAGCATTTCTTTGGTAAAACAGCTTGCGGATTTTCGTCATAAAGGAGAACAGCTGCGTATATTGGCTTTAATTTTTCATTAACGCCAGATATTAAATTTTGTTTTCTTAAAAAATCCTGCCTGTCAGTTTTGGGTAAATAATAATCTAAAAATTCATTTAATTCAGAGGAGTCTAATAAACGATCAATGTCATAATTCGCAATGTTTTGATTTTCATAACTTGTTGCGCCTTTTGATAATTGTAAATTTGTTATTTCCTCCCCGGCTATTAAAATACACTGGGCTCCTTTTCGGATATAAGAATTTCCACCCGCGGTATAATGAACGTCTGGACTTTTCTCTATCGAAACCCTAAGTACCTTTCCTAATTTTTCATTTTTTTCTATTTCTAAAAACTCAAACCCAATGCCCGCAAGAGTCGGACTAATATTTCGTGTAATATCAGCGATGGTATTATTCGCTTCCTCTTGTATTTGAAAACCACCCCACCTCTCAAATTTTCCTCCTGTTAAACCAGTATCTTTTCTGTCGTGGATCCCAATTAACAATTCTCCACCATCCGCATTGGCGAATGCTATACATTTTTTTTGTACAACCTCGCCTTTGTAATCTTTTCTTGTAACATCAAAAAAATGGTCCTCTTCCTCATTAAGAAACTTAATGGCATCTTGTTCGCTAATTTTCTTAACTTCGAACATGTGGTTATTTATAAAAATCTCGATTTAACTCATGGTCTTCCTTACTAATCCCATACTCCTTATCCTCAATCTCGCTCAAATTGACATAAAGCTGATTTTTATCTAAACACTCAATCAAAAACTTCTTTTGGTCGGCAAGCGACAAATCTGCAAAATCTTTCGCATTTTCGTCAAAAATTTTCAAGTCAACCCTCCAACTCAAAAAAGTATTATCTTTCAAATCATTCCAAATCGTTTGCAATTCTTTGCCGGTCTTAGCTTTTTTAATTTCTATCACTATCTTTTCATTCCACTCTGCCAGTTCCATATACACAAAATCCCCTCCGCCTTTCCAGCTCACAACTTCGGAAATACCGCCCTGTTCACCGACAATCACTTTTTTCAATCGCGCTTCCGGCAGGTCGTGAATATAATCCATTTGTTCAATACCGATATATTGTCGTCCAGTTTTATGTGCGACCGCTAAAGTTGTTCCGCTTCCAGCAAAAAAATCTAAAACCAAATCATATTTTTTACTTCCAAGTTCTAAAATTCTTTGCAAAAGCCGCTCGGGTTTCGGTGTACCAAAAATGCCACCAAAACCAAGAGCATTGATTTCTCTTTTTGAGTCTTGATTATCACCAACTTCAGTACGAAACCATATTGTTTTAGAAACAAGTCCTTCCTGTACTTCAGAAAGAAAAGTTTTTAAACGAGGCAGGCCATTCCCGTCTTTACCGAACCATATTCGATTATCTTTCACTAACTCCTGAAACTTCTCTTTTGTAAATCTCCAACTCCGGCTTTCAGGAGGATGAACGATTCTCCCTGACGGTGTTGTTATCGGAAAATCAGTATTTGCAGAATATGTTTTCACGGAAGGGTTATCTGACATCCACAGACCTCTTGTATCATTGTCGGGATTTTTATATCCAGCATCTGATGCACTTGTTCGCGACAATAAATTAGGTCGCCAAGTGTTTTTATCTTTCGCGAATAAAAGAATATGATCATGACTATCCGAAAGCCATTTTGCGTCATTTTGCGGAGAATATTTTTTCTCCCATATCACATTTGCCACAAAATTTTCTCGTCCGAAAATACCGTCGCAAAGCACTTTCAGATAATGAGATTCATCATCGTCAATGTTGATCCAAATACTTCCGTCTTTACTCAATAATTGTTTTGCTGTTTCCAGCCGATTCTTCATAAATACAAGCCACGAAGAATGATTAAAACTGTCATTATACCCAAAACTATCATTGCCGGTGTTATATGGCGGATCAATGTAAATCAATTTTACTTTTCCAGCGAATTCTTTTTTGAGCGAGGCAAGGGCGAGCAGGTTGTTGCCTTTGATAATCAAATTGTCCTTAATTGTGCCTTTTTCATCGCGCTTGAAGCTTTCCAGTTTATGTTCCTTGACCGCCGAAGCTTTAGCGGAGGCGGTGCTTTTTTCAATGCCTATCCGTTTGAAATTGGTAAAAACTTTTGCGTCAAGCAAGCGATTGATGTCGTCCGGCGCCAATGTTTCGTTATAAAAAATCTCATCTCGTTTCTGGTCTTCTTTGGTCATTCCGCCTTCCAAAACACAATCTTTGTAAGGCCACGCCAAAACCACTTCTTTGTTTTCACTCACATATTCATCGCCAGCAGTTAAGCCGATTTTGTTTTTGAAAGCGGTATAAGAATCTGGCAAAAATTGTTTATTGGACACAAAGCGGATAAATTTCTCTTTATCAAAAATAAGTGTTTTTTCCACTTCAAAAAAGAAGTGTTGTTTTATCGCTTTGTCTGAAAGCAAAAGTTTAATCAACGCCGGATCATTCTTACGCGCCAATTCCTGCGTCTGATTTTTCAAAATAATGCCATCTTGCGAAACAAGACGCTCGTCTTTCTTTAATAAATCTGTTAGTTGTTCAAATATGTTTTTCACGTTTTTATTTTACCATTTTTTAGACAAAATCACAAGGTTTTTAGCCCCGCTTGGACATTCAATGTTCAAGTGATTTGTTTTACTTCAAACCCCTGCAATTTTCGGCCGGTTGGTAGCCGGCTTTTTTATTTTTTCTTTATAGATTTTGAAATTTTTTTTACTTCTTTATCAAAGTCGGAAATATATTTTTTATCCTCATTGTTGCGATATTTTTCAAATTCCGTTTCAGCTTTGGCTTCCGCTTTTGCCGCACTCACTTTGCCAGCATTGGTCAAAAGTTTTTTCTCACTCAACTTTAAAAACTCATCCAGCTTTTTCACCCAGTCAATCATTTTCATCGGTCTCTCGTTGGTTGCCTGCAATTCAGCAAAATCCAAGAAAAGCGAAACAATCAGATTCAACTGTTTTAATTCCTTTTCTGTTAGATAATTTTTAGCGATTTTTATATCGCTGGCGGTAATGTATTTCCCCTTAAAATTCGTCAGCCCCATCATTGGCTTTCCGCTGTCTGCTCTTTCACTGATAACTTCCGCCGCAGTGCGTCCATGCACAGCGAAGTGCATTTTATTTTGAACTGTGGCAAAAAATTCTTGAGTGATTTTGTCGTCTTTGAGATAGTCAATACTGGTAGCGTAAATATCCGTCACTTTTTGATAAAAATTTCTTTCACTTGCGCGGATATCCCTAATACGCTGTAAAAGTTCTTCGAAATATCTAGCTTTTTGCCCGCCCTGTTTTAACCTCTCATCATCTAACACAAAACCTTTGACAATATATTCTTTGAGTCTTTGAGTTGTCCAAATGCGAAATTGAGTCGCTCGTTTTGAATTTACCCTGTAGCCCAAAGCAATGATGGAATCCAAATTGTAGTGTTTTGTATCGTACTCTTTGCCATCGGCAGCAGTTATTCGGAAATTCCGAATAACTGCTTTTTCTTCTAATTCTTGCGTAAAAAATATATTTTTTAAATGCTCATTGATTGTCGGCACGCTAACTTCAAAAAGTTCTGCCATAAGTTTTTGAGTAAGCCACACCGTTTCATCTTGAAATTGAACATCAATTTTAGTCTGACCGTCTTCAGTCTGGTAAATGATAATTTGCGATGATTGGTCATGATTTTTCATCCTTCTATTTTACGCTTTTTTAAGGAAATTATCTATATTTATTCACAATTTTCAAATATGGCAAAAAGTTTTTCGGTGAATGGGCGAGAGGCCGTGGGCGGCTACGCACTCAAAGTGTTCTTTAGTGCCGTAGCCTTTGTGTTTGGCAAAATTATATTGAGGATATTTTTTGTGCATAACCAGCATTACTCTGTCTCTTGAGACTTTGGCTATTATAGAAGCAGCGGATATTAGTGGCACTTTCTCATCACCTTTCTCTATGGTTTCCTGCTCGTATTTTTCCGGCGCGAAAAGCAAGCCGTCAAGAAGCACCATGTCAGGTTTGCGAGAAAATTTTTCCAAAACTTTTTCCACCCCGAAAAGTACAGCCTTTCTGATGCCAAACTTATCAATCATCTCGTTGCTTACGAAAACATGATGCGTTTCAAACTCCGGCTGTTCGTTTAAAACTTTGAACCATTCTTCTCTTTTTTTCGCGCTTAATTTCTTGGAATCTTTGATGCCTTCCAGAATTTTTATTTTTTCATTTTTATCTTTAAGTTTTACTCCCGCCGCGCCCACGCACACCGGCCCGGCCAAAGGCCCCCTGCCAGCTTCATCTATCCCCACCACAAAAAGCTCATTCTCCATTATTTAATAATAGCAAAACTTATGCTAAAATTCTAAATTATGTCATCTAAATTCGTCCACTTGCATGTGCATTCTCATTATTCGCTTCTAGACGGCTTGGCCAAGATAGACGATTTGATAAAAAAAGCCGTAGAGCTTAAAATGACCGCTCTTGCCTTAACTGATCACGGCAACATGCACGGCTCCATTGAGTTTTATAAAAAATGCAAAAAAGCCAATATTAAACCCATAATCGGCACGGAATGTTACATCGCCTTTGAGGGCATGCGAGACAAGAGGCCGGGCATAGACAACAAACGTTATCATTTGGTGCTTCTCGCGCGAAACGAGATTGGTTACAAAAATCTCAAACAGATAGTAACCGCCGCCAACTTGGAAGGTTACTATTATAAGCCGCGAGTAGATAAAGCCTATCTGCGCGCCCACAGCGAAGGTCTTATTGCTCTTTCCGCCTGCATGGCCGGCGAAGTTTCCAGAAAAGTGGAAAAAAAAGATTTTGCCGAAGCGGAAAGAATTGCCAAAGAATATGAAGAGATTTTCGGCAAAGGAAATTTCTTCATAGAAATAGGTCATCATCCCACCATAGATGGTTACATGGAAATCCAAAAAGGCCTCGCGCGAGTGGCAAGAAACGCCGGCATCCCGCTTGTGGCCACTCAAGATGTGCACTACGCGAACGTGGAAGACAGAGAAGCCCAAGATATATTGGTGGCTATCCAGACAAACGCTCAACTTGCTGACACAAACAGAATGACCATGAAGAACGAAAACAATTACTTAGTCAATGGGAAGGTACATTGGAGCAACTCAGATCATTGAATTATGCTATTGAAAAATCAACAAGCTCTTATGAAGAAAGAAAAGAAACAGCTCGAAAATATATTGAGATGACA
>Ga0076214_107_pt1 | contig 16860 bp, 23 predicted proteins | sample RifGroE2_FD_67699 | JGI IMG/M metagenome (GOLD analysis project Ga0076214, IMG submission 67699) | Parcubacteria bacterium GW2011_GWE2_40_8 | reverse complement strand
GTCAATTTTAAGCTCGCAGACATATTCAATGTCAAGGTTGAACCTTGACATTGCGGAAACTTCTTTAGAGAGCATTCTTTTAACTCGCGCGTCAAACTCCATCGCCTCTTCCTCGCTAAAAACATCTTCAAACGACCATTGCCTTACCGTATGGTTTATTTTTCTGAATTTATCCAAGGGAGCGCCCCCCACTCTCTGTGTCGGCGAGTCCGGAGTGACATACTCCGGATTATCCCGCTCAAGCTTGTAGAGTTCGTGCTTTAAGGAGTCAAGCGCCGCTTCGGATATCTCTTGCTTGTCTAAAACATGATAAAGATATCTGTGGTGATTTATAACCTTTTTCAGTTTTTCTATTCTTGTTTTTACTGAATTAACCGCCATATTAGCAAAAGGGGTTTTAATTTACCGTAAGCGTTAATTTTATGGCCCTCTCCACCCGGCGCGCCGAGTCTGTGCCGCATTTTGTCCCATCAAAAGACATATTGTAGCCACGAGAAGTAATAGTTGTTTTATTGGTTGTTAATTTATCTACTGTAACTTCGGCGCAAGAAGTATCACCCAGTGGCAAGTAAAAGGTGCTTTTATCGCTTTTACCAACCGGAGTACTCCAAGGTTTATTATCCCAAATTCCACAAGTAATAGCTTGACCTTGGCCATCTGTAGTCTTTTTAAAAGCACTCTCCGCGCCATCAGGATTATTTATCTCCCAATAAAAAGCGCATTCTACACCGGCATCAGCGGCGTAAAAAGCAATTTGCGACTCTCTGCCAAGACTAGCCAGCTTCATCTCTTTAGTGATAATGTCAAAAATTCCGAGACTTATGGACAATATAATACTGGTGGCCAGTACGGCGATGAGCAGGGTAAACCCCCGCTTCGCTTTGGTATTATTTTTTTGTTTTAATTTTATAGAAAACATATTTTATCTACTTGAATCAATTTTCCTCTGAGACACGGATGTCTGCAAATTGAGACTTGATTTTAATTTCTGCTTGGAATCGGTAACACCACCAACATAAATGGTTACAAACGGCTGACCGTCGCTTGGACCAGCTCTTCTCACGGTAAAAATAAGACTACTGACATTTACATCTTGGGATGTTATCCGAGAGTTGTCTCTCATTATGTATTTTTGCTGGTTATCTTCTTTCAGCTCATATGTAACTGATTTATCGTCCACATCAGTAAAACTAAAAACCGAACAAGGCGAAGGAGAACAGATATAACCACGACCTTCTCTTATATCTCTTGTCATCATTTCTATCGTAAAAGACATGTTATCGCTCACGTTTCTGAGCGACTCGCTTTTTTTCTGAATGTCGGAGATATTTAAAAACGCCCCCATGGAAATCGTCATTACGACGGCGAAAAGACCCAGAGCGACAATAAGCTCTATTAGAGTGAAGCCGGCGTTTGGATTTTGTTTATTTCTTATCTCCATTTATATATATTATTTTGCAATTTTATTTCCCGTGGCCCATATTTGCCTGTCCAAGAAACTTTCACTTCTATCACCGCTTCATACTCATCGTCGCCATTAAGATTTTTTGATATTTTAACGATCCTTTTAAAACCGGAGTCATTGCCATCTACGTATTGATAACCATTATCATCGCTACGATTCAGATTAGGACATTCTGAAACACACTCCGTCACGGTATCGTTTGCAGCATCTATGTAACAACTTTTTCCATCGAGACATTCATCAACAAGCCCGTAAAGCCAGTCCACCGGTTCCGTGGCATCTATATTTTTAAGCAAGTTTGAATCCCTCACGTTTCTCGCGTATTCAAACGGCTCTTGCGCCAACTCAAAGGCCACCAGCTGATCCTGCGCCACGGAAGCGGCTGAAATATTTTTTATGGCAAAAGTCATCGGCCCGGCTATGGCAGTAGTTAAAATTGCCACCGCTACGAGCGTTTCCACCAGCGTAAACCCCCGCTTCGCTCCAGCGAAGCTCACACCAACTTTTGATAAAGTAGGTGTGGGGGTGAAGCCTTTTTTGTATTGTTTTCTAAACATATTATTCTATGGAAATTTGACCATTCAAATAAATTTTTATATCTTTAGAAATTTTATCATTGGGAGCCGCGATGGTAACGATGGCATAATCGTTACTGCCACTCCCTGAACTATCTGTAATACTAGCCATCGGATTGCTTCTAGGATATACGATGTTTATCTCTCCAGTATCATTACATCCTGATGAACATAATTGCAACCTAGATATGGTATCGCCAGTGGTTATCATAAAAGTATTGATTTCTTCTCCCTCATCATAAAGGTTATTTCTCACTCCCTCTTCTCCTTTGTCGGCAAAAAGCGTAAAAGTATTTCCTGTTTTAAAATTTATTCCGTAGGCGGGAAACTTTCCGTCAAGTTCTTTGATTGAAAGAGCGTTCACCTGAGCCTCGCGCACCGCCAAAGCGATATCATTACTCGTCCTTCTTATAGCCATTCGTTGATTGAATTCCGGATAGCTGGCAAAGACCATCATGTTTATTACGGTCAAGATGGACACAGAAACCATAAGCTCAATCAAACTGAAGCCATTCGCCTTTCGGCTAAAAATAAAATTCAAAAAATCAAACCTAAAAAATTTCATTGCTTTTATTATATCATTTTTTATCAGAACAAAAAGCTGATCATCTTTTCTCCCCAAAACAAAGAAATAATCGTCCCTAAAACCATAAAAGGCCCGAAAGCGATACTGCTTTTCAAGCCATATTTATTTTTACTTAGATATAACAGCAAAATACCAACAATCGCTCCAATCCAAAAAGCCAAAGTGATGGCGGCGATGCCGTTAGTTATTCCAAGAAGCCAGCCGATGCCGAGAGCCAGCTTGGCATCGCCAAAGCCCATCCATCGCCCGCCGGAAAAAAACCAAAGGGAAGCAAAAAAAATGAATAATATAAGACCGGCCGATAAACCGCTAAAATTAAAATTTTCAATTATCAATTTCCAATTTTCAAAATTGAATAAAGACAAGAAACTAAGGCCGATAAACGGATACACAAAAATATCGGGAATTATCTGATGACGATAATCATAGACGGCGATAAGAATCAGAAAGGCCGCAACAGCCAAAAGATAAAAGATTTTTGCAAAATTGAAAATTGAAAATTCATTGAAAACTGGCAATTGAAAATTGAAAATCAAAAGAAAGACCAACCCTGTTAATATTTCCACCGCGGGATATTGCAACGATATTTTACTTTTGCATTCGCGGCAACGGCCTTTTTGAATCAAGAAACTGAAGATTGGAACGAGTTCTATCCACTTAAGCTTCTTGCCGCAGGAAAAACATTTAGAGCCGCCGGAAACAACAGATTCGCCGGTGCCAAGCCGAAGAGTCACCACGTTAAGAAAACTGCCAATAATGGCGCCGAAACAAAAAACAATAAATAACTCTGGATATAACATATTTTTTTATTATAGAAGTGCATCGACGGCATCGACGTCGGACTTCGACGCACACGCACATTATAAATCAAACTTTTCCACAAGTGCATCGACGTCGGACTTCGACGCAGGTATAATGAAACTATATGAATAGAAAAATCCCTTTTGTCGTTGGTGAATATTATCATACGTACAATAAAACAGTTTTTGGCATCAACGAATTTAGTGACAGAGATAATGCTTATAAACTAGCCCAAACTTTCTTGCTAGCAAATTCTACAACATCTAGTCAAGCGTTTGATTATCTTAGAAATGATAGGCATCCTATGCTCAAAAATGCAATTGAAATAAAAAATTCTGGAGAAAAACTGACAGACATCTTGTGTTATGTGATAATGCCAAATCATTACCATTTATTATTAAGAGAAATAAAAGAGGGAGGAATAACTGATTTTCTAAGAAGAAGCAGCACATCTATAGCAAAATATATCAATACCAAAAAAGAAAGGCGCGGCCCATTATTTGAAGGTAATTTTAAATCAAAGCACATAGATTCAAATACTTATCTACTCCACTTGTCATTATACATACACCTTAATCCTTTAGATTTTATCACTAACAAAAACTGGCGAGAAAATAAAATGGAAGATTGGGGAAACATCTTTAAAAAACTTACTGATTATCGCTGGTCAAGCTTAAGAAGCTATTTAAATGACAATGACACCGCGTCGACGTCGGACTTCGACGCAATAATTTCCGGGGAAAAAATTATAAAGAATCAGTTTAATGATCTTGGCAACGATAATGATTATGGTAATTATGGTAATTTTCTTAAGGAATGGGCGACTGGCTTAGGTGAAACAAATAACGATAATATTGAAAAATTCGCATTTTGATTGATTGAAAGTGCGTCGACGTCGGACTTCGACGCAGGTAGTGCAAAGAAACACAAAACACCCCGCTTTGGGCTGGGTGTTTTGTCGCTTCTTTGCGTTTCCGGCGAGATTACGGTTTTACGTCGTAGATTGCATCAGTCGTAACGCTGGTGAAATCAGCAGCGCTACCGGCTCCATTCGGACATCCTGTACCGGCTGTACCGGCCACGGCATCAACATCTGTCTGCAACGCTGCGTGGTTTGCATCCTCCAAAGTAGCCCCTAAGTGATAGCTGGTGCATCCGGCATTTAAGGCGGCGTATTGATACGCTCCTCCTCCAACAGGATCGGTAGGAATAACCGAGATATAGCCTGGTGTTACAAGATTGGCAGCAGTAAGCGCGGACGGATACCCTCTCTTGGCATCAAAATAAAGCTCCAAAGCTATCTGTAATTGCTTAATGTCTGAAACCCTTCTGGCGTCTCGTGATTTTGTTCTGGCGCTGTTGAGCGAAGCCAAAACAACTGAAGACAAAATACCGATAATGGCGATAACAACAAGCAACTCAATCAAGGTAAAACCTCTTTTCTTATTTTGCATTTTTTTTAAAACTAAAATTTATTAATTTTTTAAACATCGACCGTTTTTAATGTCTTATAGCTATATAATACTACAGATATTATTTTAAGCAAAAAACACTGTGGATAACCCCCGCATCTTTATTTTAAATACCGGCCGTAATATTATATATCGGCCCGAGGATTGAAACGAGCAACAAGCCGACAGAACCGCCAAGCACCACGATCATTACCGGTTCTATAAGACCGACGAGAGTTTCCACCACATTATCCACTTCTCTTTTGTAGAATTTACCTAGAGTTTTGAGCATAAAAGCCAGCTTTCCCGTTTTTTCACCCGTGCGAATCATCTGCACCACAAGGAGAGAAATTTCGTCATATTTATCCAAAGCATCAGAGATGGGGCTTCCGCCCTTCACTTTCTCCGCCGCGTCAAAAAGAATTTTTTCATAAATTTTATTCCCCACCACGTCAGCGGAAATCTCAAGTGCCTTAACGGCCGATACGCCGCTAGACAAAAGCGTTTCCATGTTATCCGTAATTCTGGCGAGGTAAAACTTTTTGTACAAATCACCTATAAAAGGAACGCCGAGCTGGAAGCTTGAAAAACTTATCCTGCCGGATTCCGTTTTAATATATCGCCACAGAAAGACAAAGCCTACCGCTAAAGCGATTAGGAAAAACACGCCGAAATCTTTAAACACGTTACTCACGCCTATTACGATTTTAGTGTAAAACGGAATATCTTGCCCCACTTCGGTAAGAATAGCCGTAAGCTTGGGAATCACAAAGGTAAGCATCAAGAACATTACGGCAAAGAAAGCGCCTACCACGAATATAGGATAAACCAAAGCGTTTTTAGCTTTGCTGACAAGCTCGTATGATCTCTCAAGGTGATCGGCCAAAGATTCAAAAATCTCTTCCAACTTGCCGGATTCTTCGCCGGATCTGACCATATTTACGTAAAATTTGGAAAAGACATCCGGATGTTTGCTCATGGCGACGGAAAACGTATTGCCGCCTCTTATGTCTTCCACCACTTCAGAAAGACTTGTCTTCAATTTGGCATTTTTGGTCTGAGAAGAAAGAAGCTGAAACGATTCAAGAATGGAAACTTTCGCCTCAAAGAGCGTGGCCAATTGACGAGAAAGGATGACGATATCCTTGGTTCTTACCCTATTAAAGAAAGAAAACCACGAACTGGTAAAAGCCGTTTTCCCTTCGGCCGGTTTTATGGACGTGATGATTAGACCTCTGTTTTGGAGAGAGTTTATGGCGATACCCATATTGGCCGCTTCTATGGAGCCGGATTGGGACTCGCCCTGCATCGTGGAAGCTATGTAATTATATAACATATTATTTTATATAAGCGCCTCAAGACCCATGGGATTAAGGGATTGATTAAGGGCGTCTTTCATATTTATTTCTCCGGCGCGCACAAGCTCCGCCAAAGACCTGTTTAAACTTATCATCCCTTGCTCGTAGCCGGTTTCTATCACCATATCAAGTTCGTGAGTCCGTCCTTCTCTTATAAGTGTTCTCACTGCCGAATTATTTAGCATCAGTTCGTAAGCGGGTATCCGGCCGCCGGAGACTCTGGACACAAGACGCTGCGAGAATACGCCGAGCAGCACGCTGGCAAGCTGGGCTCTTATCTGATTTTGCTGATTAGGAGGGAAAGAATCTATGATACGATCTATGGTTTGAGCGGCATTGTTTGTATGGAGAGTGGAAAAAATCAAATGACCGGTCTCGGCAGCCGTAACGGCGGTGGAGATTGTTTCAACGTCTCGCATCTCGCCTATGAGCGCCACGTTTATATCTTGCCTGAACATAGAACGCATAGCTGAACCGAAGCTCATGGTGTCGTATCTTACTTCTCTCTGATCCACGATGGATTTGTCTTGGGTGAAAATATATTCAACAGGATCTTCTACGGTAATGATATGCTTGGATTTTGTTCTGTTTATATGATCTATCATTGAGGCCAAGGTTGTGGACTTGCCGTGACCGATAGGCCCCACTACCAAAAAGAAACCTTGTTTTCTGTCAGCAAACTCAGTAAGTATTTCCGGCAAATTAAGCTCTTTAAGAGTCTTTATACTGGTGGGAATGTTTCTTAAGGCCGCACCGAGAAATCCTTTTTGATAAAAGGCGTTTACCCTGAATCTTGTTTTGTCTTCATGAGCGTAAGACAAGTCTATTTCTTTATTTTCTTTTAGACTTTTTTCTTCATCATCATTTAAAAATGTTTTTATCAAGCCTTCCGTATCAGACGGAGTGAGAACCGGCTCGTTTACGAGCGGGATGAGTTCACCGGATATTCTTATTGTGGGATGTCTGCCCACGGTAAGATGAAGGTCTGAAGCGCCTTCTTTGATAGTCGTCAAAATCAACTCTTTTAATTTTTTGGAATAATCGGTCATTTGTTTTAAATTATTTTTTCAAAATGTCCTTAATTTTATTAACCACTTCGGAAGGAGTAAAATATGCCTTTATAATATAATCCAACGCGCCAAGAGACATGCCTTTATTGATATCCTCTTTCTGTCCGAGATTGGTGAGGAAGATTATTTTACTATCTTTGGCAAGATTTTCTTTCTTGATTTCCGCCATCAATTCAAAACCGTCCATGCCCGGCATTACTATATCAAGCAGAATTATGTCCGGGCTGGCGCCATTTTTAATCTTATCCAAAGCCTCTTTGGCGCCAACGGCTATATCCACGTCAAACTTTTCTTCTTTAAACTTTGTGGCATACATGTCCAGCAAAAGACGATCGTCGTCTATTATTAAAATTTTATATTTTTTATCCATTACTTTTATTTTAACATATCGGCAGCTTTTTAAACACCCCCTAAAGTTTAAGGTATTCTTCAAGGCTTATAAGTCCGTTAAACATCTTTATCATACCATCCTCTTTCATCGTAAACATGCCTTGCTTTCTGGCTTCTTTCATTATATCTTGTTCTGTCGGTCTCTCCAAGATAGCCGTCTCAAGACCGGAAGTTTTGTATAAAATTTCAAACACGCCGAATCTTCCTCTTATGCCTCTCGGACAAACCGGGGATATTACGCTCTCGTATATATTATCCGGAATTTTTATTTTATTTTTCACTTCTTCCGGGGTGTCTTCAAGATGTCTCATGAGAATATTTTTTATGGCGGGACTGATCGGCACTTCCTTTCTGGAGTCTTGACATAAGCCTTTTACAAGACGCTGACCTATCACCATCACCAGTGTCGGCGCTATAAGAAAATGGTCAACGCCCATGTCTATGAGTCTGGATACGGCGCCGGCGGCGCTGTTGGTGTGCAAAGTGGCAAATACCAAATGGCCGGTTAAGGCGGCATGGATGGCCAAAGCAGCCGTTTCTTTATCTCTTATCTCACCCACCATAATCATGTCCGGATCCTGCCTCAAAATAGATCTCAAGCCGTTGGCGAAATCGTATCCTATTTCCGGTCTTACCTGAGATTGATTTACACCTTCTATTATATACTCCACAGGATCTTCAAGACTTACCACGTTGTTTTCTTCTTTATCAAGCTCCTTAAGCATAGCGTAAAGGCTTGTGGTTTTACCGCTACCAGTTGGTCCTGTAATAAGAATAAGTCCGTATGGTTTATCTATCGCCTTATTCACGATATCAAGCTGCTCGGCGGAGAAACCAAGCTCGCTGAGACTTTTTACGCCCTTTTCTTTATCAAGTATACGAATCATCACCTTTTCTCCGAAAACGGAAGGAAAAGTGGACACCCTGAAATCTATTTCTCTGTTTTCTATTCTGGCGTTAAATCTGCCGTCTTGAGGTTTGCGTTTCTCGTCTATCTTCATGTTGCAAAGAATTTTGATTCTGGAAACAATAGCCTCGTGGACATTGATAGGGAGCAAAATACTTGTATACAAAGTGCCGTCCACCCTAAAACGCACTTTCACTTTCTTTGGTGTCGCTTCTATGTGAATATCAGAAGCGCGGCCGGCTATGGCGTGCCTCAAGATGACGGCCACTATTTTGGTGACTGGAGCGTCTTCCACAATAGTCGGCATTTTGTTGCTGGATTCTTTCTTGATATCCATGTCATCTTCTATCGTCTCAACAAGAGCCGTCTCAAGGTCGCCGAGAGCTTTGGACACTTCTCCGCCGATGCCTTTATAGTCTACAAGCAAAGATTCAAAATCCGCTTCGCTTATTAGAAACAGCTTGATGGCCACGTTCATTCTTGAAGTTATGAATTGCATAGCTTCTCTGGCTTCAATATTATCCGGATCTATAATACCCATCTCAAGCACGCCATCACTCATTCCGACAGGAATGAAGCGATAATGCACCACCGCTTCTTCCGGCACTTTCCTTAATACATCAAACGGCACTTGGCCTTTTGAAATTTTCTTGATTGGAATATTCAGACTTTCCGATTTAGCCTGCAATATGGTCTCTTCCGAAATACCTTCCGAAATAAGCAATTTTTCCAGCGACACATTCTCTTTTCTTGCTCTGTTAAAAAGCTTGGAGAGCTCTCCTTCTTCTATAACCCCATTTTTAACTAAAACTTCTAAAAAAAGCATAATAAAAATTAGCAACCTGCCGCAAACGAATATTCCCTATCCACTGAAGTCCTATTTTGAAGAAAAAGGATTAGATTTACCGGCTTCCGAAGTCGGCAAACTTACGGAAAAGTCAATCAAGCTATTAAAAGCCTCTCCATCAAAAAGAACAACATTCTCAAAACTGACTCCTCGCAAAAGATTCAACATCCTCACAATGTCGACATTTTCTCCAGTAAGCAAAGCTTTTTGATCAGACAATGCTCCTGAAGGAGACGGCAAAACAGCAACGGATGAATTGCTTCCGGGAGAAGACGAACTTACAAACATAAGGACAAAAATCAGAGCGACAGCCGCCAAAATACCGATGAATATTATTTTTTTCTTGCTATTTTTCATTTATTTTTGAGATATTATTGCGAAGACTTTTTCCAATAAGCTGCCGCTTCTATGTTGAAATTATAAACATCAGAGTCGGAAACGCTGAAATTTACTTTTTTAATATCCATGAGTCGCAGACTCTGCTCAACGTCTTTAACGAAAGAATAAAAAGCGCCATACGTTCCGGAAACGCTTATCGTGAGCGGCAAAGTGGAAAACATATCCGAATTGACACCGGCGGCCACGGCGGCAACTTTATCCTCAGAAGATTTTTCTTGATTTTTGATATCAATACTTTTTAAAACCATTCCCTTCCTTCTGAGCATGTTATCAATTTGCAAAATTATCTTAACGGATTCAGGCTGCGCAGGAAGCATGATATTGAGGCGATCTATATCTATCTGTGAAATTTGATTGTATTGAGCCAAAAGATTATCTCTCGCCGATTTTACTTGTCTTGAGACAACTAAAGCATTGTCCAACACGGCAGACTCTTCGGTCTTAATCTTTATCTCACCATACATGCCCTTGGTCTCGCCAAAAAATATGAAAGTGCCGGCGGCTATGAAAAATATTGATATTATTATTCTAAACATTTTATTTATAAATTAAAATTCTTCTTCGTCAAAATCAAATTTATCATCATCCGCAAAATCATTATTAAACTCATTACTCGCGTTTGATGAACCGGCGTATTCTGACAAACCAAAACCATAAAGCATTAAAGATGGATTAAGAGTTATCGTTACTTCAAAATTAACTTGACCGGATTCGTTTAATTTAAGACCGGAAAAAAGCACTTCCTCTGCGGCCCCGCTGCGCTCAAAAACATCAGCCTGCACGGCAAGCTCAGTGTAATCCCTTGCCGTGCCGGTCATATTGATAACGTGTTTGCCGGAATCTGAAACATTGTAAAGAAAATTTTTAAAAGTAACATTTTTGAGAGTAGCGGCCTGCAAAAAATCCAGCGCGCCGGAAAAAGCTTTATGCCTGCCCATAAGCATCTCTGCCGCCTTTACTTTGCCGGAGAATCCTATAATCTCGGAAATGAGCGATGATTCATAAGCTTCTTTGTCTTTTCTCAAAGTTTCTTTCTTGCTTTCTATTTGGCTTTCCGTAAATTTGCCATACAAGAAAACACCGCCCCATAAGAAGGCGGATAAAATAAAAATCAAAAAAGAAATCACCGCAAAGAAACCAGCTCCCTTGCTCCGATAGGTTACCTCGCTCATTTTTCTCTTAGGTATAAAAGATAGTTTGTCTTCCATAAAAATTCACGCTTAATGTACTTGTCTTTATTTTAATATTTTTTTTAACCAATGGGAAGCTTTTGGAAAGGAAGCCTGTTGATAAGTCCGCGCCGCTCGCTGCAAGCGGACAGCAAACAAGGCTTCTACAATTCGCCGAGAGCAAGACCAGATGCCACGGAAAAGCTCAAACCGATCTCTTTTAAAACAGTTGAGAGAAAGACGGGATGCTCAGTTTTACTGAACGGATCGGCCAACTCAACTTCTATCGTAAACTCTTTTACGCCAAAAGGCACTATGCCTTTAAGCAACCCGCCACCGCCGGTGAAAACAATTTTACTGACGCTTCTTTTGTATTTACTTTGAAAGTTTTTCAGCGAAGCATTCGCCTCGTGGAATATATAACTCAATATCGGTTGCATTACTTCCATAATCTCTTTATGTTCCGGCAAATCGGAAAGACCCACTTCCCTCTTAATCTCTTCCGCTCTGGCCAAATCTATGCCCATGGATTGGGAAAGCGCTCTGGTAAGATCGTGCGAGCCTTTGTTTATAAAATGAGATTCTCTCATTACGCCATAATCCAAAATTGCCATCTTGGTGGAAGAAGCACCGAAATCAATAACAGCAATCGTGGAACTGCCCCTGCCTATGGCCGCTCGGATCATGCCAAACGGCTCCATTTCGTAAGCCGCCGCCACAAGGCCTGACTTGGCGATTATATCCTTGTACGTATTTATAACATCATTATGTATGGCCACCAGTATCACTTCCATTGTTTTGTTATTTTCTTCTTTTTCTTTTTCCGTCTTTGGCATCACCCACCAATCCAAACTCACTTCAGAAATAGGTACCGGCACGTGTCTCCTGGCTTCTATGGTAATTACATTTTCCAAATCGCCCTCCGCCGAAACAGGAAGCTGGATAACTTTTACAAAGCTTGAGTTAAGAGGGATAGCCACTCTAGCCACAGTAGCTTTGGCGCCAGCTTCTTTAAGAACATCTCTAATGGCTTCGGCTGTCTTTTCAGCATTAAGCTTTACCGGCTGACCAATTTCCATCCCGCCGTAAGGACCTGTGGCCACCTCGCCGTAAGTTTCCAAGATAGCCCTTTCCTTCTCTTTCCTAAGCTGGACTATCTTTATGGAAGAACTGCCTATGTCCACGCCTAAAACACTTTGCTCACTTTTAAGCAAATTCTTAAAGCTGTTTTTTCTAAATCTGCCAAGAAACTCTTTCAATTCAAAAGCCATAATGTAATATTATATCATAAAGATTAAGCCTTGCCATGTTAAAGGATTACAAAATTTTTAAAGATTTTTTTAGAGCCTTATTGGAATTTATTTTTCCACAAAAATGCGCAGGCTGTGGCATAGAAAAAGTAGCTCTCTGTCTCGCTTGTTTAAAAAGCATTGAAATGCCGGACGTGGCGGAAGCCAATGGTATTTACGCCGCGTCAAACTATCGCGACAGAACGGTAAAAAACGCCATCCGCCTTCTGAAGTATAAAAAAGGACGCTGTCTAGTCAAGCCTCTGGCGGAACTCATAAAAGAAAGATGCTTGCCCAAAATAATGGAAACATATCCCGATCTTAACGCGGAAAACTTTATTACCATTCCCATTCCCCTCTCAGCCGGCAAATTAAGAGAAAGGGGCTTCAATCAAGCGGCCGAGATGGCCAAACTTCTGCCACTGCCGACAAATAACAAAATACTTTTTAAAATAAAAGAAACGCCTTCTCAAGTATCGGTAAAAGACAGAAACAAAAGATTGAAAAACATAGAAGGCAGTTTTATGGTAAAAAATGTTGATGCTCTAAAAGGCAAAAACATAATCATCATAGACGATGTGCTTACCACCGGCGCCACCATAAAAGAAGCTAAAAAAGCGCTAAAAGCCGCCAGCGCCAGAAAAGTGCTGGCCATAGTGCTGGCAAGAGGATAGCTATGAGAAATTTCGCTGCCATATTAAAGATTTTATTTTGCGTTAATAGTTTTCTGCGCAAGCGCGGTAAAAAAGAAACTTGCAGAGAATAATGTCGCCATGGCCGCCACTACCGGACCCATTTGTTCACGATAATCTCCGGGGATAATCCCGCCGACAAAAGCCACTACCAGAAAGACCACGGATACGCCTACCCCATTTCCAGTTATGTCCCCAGATCACTTCATATAACCATAAGAGACCGAAAAATATTCGGCCGAAAGCTATCCACGATCCCGTAAATAGTTTTTCACTGGAATTATTCATATATTATTGTATTCATTATTTTTTTAGTTTACACGCCACAGCCACCTCCGCCCTGAAGATCGGCTGGTTCTATTTCCTGCAATACACGTTGATAACCACTTGCGCTTGAATACTCATTACCCAGAGCAAGTTGAGGATCAATCTTGTCCCACGCGGTTCCTTTTCGTTCAAAGTATGCGGCCAGTGTCATGTATGTTTCCGGAAACCAGTATGAATTTACCTGAAGGGCAGTCTTCCACATCTCTTGCTCGGAAACCCCCTGCGATGCCATAAGCTGAAGAAGTCCCAACATAGCCATACCGTGGTTACAATCCGGGAAATGGGTGGAATTGCCACAGCACGGACGATAGATGCCACGAGACACTTTATCCACCATTGCTTGCTGTTCCGGCGTGAGATTGAAAAATTTGTGTTTACTGTAATGATCCATGGCATCTCCTTTGGCAAGCGTCCAGCCTCCGGTAGAAGCGAATCTGCCCGCGCCTCCGTAGGCAAGATTCATCATCTCGCCGTTTTCAAGGATGTCATTTTTGCTGGCAAGCCCCAATGCCCAAAACAAATTAAGAAGATATCCGGAGTTTTCTTTTGTGATTTTGAGCTTGCCGTCGCTTTGTCCAAAGAGAAGCTTTTCGTATTCATCGGTAAAAGTGCCTCTTTGCTCGTAAATCGCTTTAAATTTATCCGCGTCAATCGCCCCAACATTCACTAATTTTGAGCCAAGGTCTCCCCAATTGACCGGTAAAATAATGCCATCCGAAGGCAAAACTTTTTCCTCTAAACTTGTATGTTCTTTTTCTGTTGCGACTTTAATATCAGATTGATCCTGATTAACTGTTTTCTGTCCTGTTGCGTAAACCCACACACCGAAGAGAATCACAACAGAAACGAAGATTCTCTTCACAAGCACCCGATCTTTTTTTGGTTGATTTTGCATGTCGTTTTTTATAATAAAAGCTTAACACTTTCCCCATTTATCGTCCAGAATCAGAGCTTTGATTCGCTGGCGGGCTTGGGTAGGTTGGACTTGGAGCGGCTGTTGTTAAGTGAAGCTAGCAAGCTGTTTTAGGCCTGTGTATAACTTCTTTACATTGCTATTGACAAGAAATCCTGCATCGCTTACAATAGGAGTGTAAGTATTATTAAACAAAATAATAACCTTTATGTCTGAAGATAAAAACGACGCAATATTCTCTATAACTTCTGACGAAGTAAAAAAAACTAAAAACCCCGCTCATTATCACAATTGTGGCAGTCGGAGCTGACTTAATCTCTTATTATTTCTTCGGCATGCATTTGTGGGAAATATTTTCAAAATAATTATGCTTGCTAAATTTATTCAAGAACAACGCAAAAAGCGCAATCTGACGCAAGAATTTTTAGCGTCCGCGCTTAAAATTTCCCGCCCGACCTATATGCAAATTGAGCAGGGCGAGCGAGATTTAACTATTACCGAAGCCAAGAAATTGGCGGAGGTTTTTGATATTCCGTTTGAGATTTTTTTAGAGGAAAAGGAAGAAGCGAAAACGGTTGTAAAGATTGAGGGCAAAAAGAAACAGAAGCAAGAAGCCGAAGATGAAATCCGCATCAGTGTCCCGCAAGAGAAAGCCGACAAGTTCCGGCAGGTCCTGCTTTATATTTTGAAGAAAGTGGGTGGCAAGCCGAATGTCGGCATGACGGTGCTGTATAAATTACTTTACTTTATTGATTTTGATTACTACGAAAAATACGAAGATCAACTGATGGGTTTGGTGTATCTCAAAAATCATCGAGGGCCAACGCCGCTTTTGTTTGAAAGTCTTATCGGCAATATGGTAAAAAACGGCGAAGTGGAAATCATCAAAAGCAAGTTTTATCAGTACCCCCAGACGAAATACTTGGTGAATCCAGAAGTTGAGCCGGATTTAAGCATTCTGAACGGAAAAGAGCAGGAACATATTGATTGGGAATTACAACGGCTTTCCGACATGACGGCGAGTCAGCTTTCCGATTTATCACATAAAGATGTGCCGTGGGTAAGCGCAGAGAACAGCAAACCGCTTGATTACGAGTCGGTTTTCTACCGCACGCCCGAAACATCAGTACGCGAATATGGCAATACCGACGAAGATTGAATATGACACGACTAATGTCTTTCAAAAAGACCTCAAACGACTCCTCAAGAAATTCCAAACACTTGAGGAGGATTTAGAAACTGCCAAACGCAACGCGATAGAGCTTTACCACCTCAAAAATATAAACAACCGCAGCGTCTTTCCTATTCCCGATTTCTGCAACGAGACGATACTGATATGCAAAATCAAAAAGTTTGCTTGCAAAGCCCTCAAGGGGCGAGGTGTGATGAGTGGTATTCGCGTTATTTACGCTTATCATGTCGCCGCTTCAAAAGTTGAGTTTATTGAGATATACTTCAAAGGCGAAAAAGAGAATGAGGATCGCGAGCGAATTAAAGAGTATTTGAAAAATCAAAATCCTACCCACCATCCCTTCCGCACACAACAATCCCCGCCGTTTTTAGAAAATATTATAAAACGGCGGGGATTGCTCCCTTGAAAACTAAACTTTCTTGTCTGCTACCATGAACAATCATCTCCTCCACTGCATATCATCCATGCCCATGTTGGACGGACAGAGTCGTAAAATGGCTGTCCGGCACTTGGATAACTTTCAGGACTAATGTGCGAAAGCAGTTTATAGTTACTGCCATTGATGGACAAATATAGAAATCCGTCTGAAGTACCTTTCGGATCTACAGGCAAAACAGGTATATACGTTGGAGCTAATCCTGGAATATACCCTGTTGCACCTGTTCCGAATCCACCGTAGTCAGAATAAACACCTCTCCAACTCCCACCTGTAGCGGGATAAAAACCATTACTATCAAAATACATTTCAAGTGCTAACTGCAGTTGCTTCATGGATGATCTGCGGTAAGCATCTCTCGCTTTACTTCTTGCACTGTTTAAGCTCGCGAGTACAACGCTCGAAAGAATCCCAATTATCGCAATGACAACCAGCAATTCAATGAGTGTAAAACCTCTTGAATTGTTTTTTTGTAAAAACATAATTGAAATATTAAAATCGTTCCTGCAAGCGCGGTGGTGCGTTTTCAGGATAGATTATTTTTTGACCCGGAGGTGCTTCGAGTTTTGCCTTACTTCCTCCGCCACTAAATAGAAAAATAATCGCTATAACAATCGCCACCGCCACAACCCCAAGCAAAACATAACTCGCCTGTTTTTCGTCCTTGATATAGCCGCCAGAATACTTCATCACCAATTGGATGATTTTGGGAGTGTCGGAGTAATACGGACGGACATATTGCTGTTCACCTTTAAATTTTACGCGACTGCTTGAATCGTCAAGTGCGTGGCTTAAATCTATTCCTTTGTTGTCTTCGTTATTTTGATCCATACTGTTTATAAAAGTTTTGTTGTGGATTGGTTTTCCACAATCATCTTTATTTTATCACTATTCCCCCCCCCCTGCAAGACATCGTAATGTTACGTGTGTAAAAATAATGGCGAGCGAGTAAATTCGTTTAATATTAATTCTCCTCCACAAACACCGGAATAT
>Ga0076214_106_pt1 | contig 17234 bp, 21 predicted proteins | sample RifGroE2_FD_67699 | JGI IMG/M metagenome (GOLD analysis project Ga0076214, IMG submission 67699) | Parcubacteria bacterium GW2011_GWE2_40_8 | reverse complement strand
ATGTTAGTATAGTTGTGAGGGTTAGTTTCAACGCTCATACTTATACTATCATACTATGGAAAGCAAACAAAATAAAGAAATTGGGGATAAAATAAAAGTCCTCCGAAATAAGCAGGGATTGACGCAAGACGCACTGGCAAGAAAGTGCGATATTCCTTATACAACGCTGACCAAGATTGAATCAAATGTGATAACAAAACCGTCAATTCAAACAGTTATGAAAATTGCTAAGGGTTTAGGTGTCAGTGTTGATGATTTAATGAAATAAATTTATGACAAAAATCTCAAAATCAAATACATCACTTGATGAGCCGCTAGAAAAACGAGAGCTTCAAGAAGCCATTTTAGAAAAAGAAAAGTTGCTCATTGAGCTTATTGAAAAAATTGAACATTTTAAAATTGATTTGTCCGTTATTAAACAGGAATACGATATAAAAATCGGGCGACTATATTTGAAGTTAGACGAAACTGATCTAGAAATTTTGAAATTTAAAAAGATTGAAGATTTGATTAGTAAAGGTTTTTCTCTTGAAGAAGCGCAAAAAGTTGTAGAGGACACTCTGAAAAACAGACGTGAACAAATAGATGAAGAATACAAAAAACTTGATGACGAGGAAAAAGATATTGAGAAGCGAAAGACTATTTCTCAAGAGGAGCAAGAGGAACTAAAAAAGTTATTTCGTAAACTTGCTCACAAATTTCATCCAGATCTAACCGGTGGCGACGATACGATGATGAAAAAAATCAATAAAACCTATGCTGATGGTGATTTAGAAACATTGCGTGCAATTGATCAGGGTGAAGGTATTGGAAATGTTGATATCAAAACTATTGAGGAACTCAAGATTAAATTAGAGAGATTAGAAGAATCAATTAAAAAAGCCCTCTACGAGCAAGAGCAGTTAAAACATTCCGAATGGGCTATTTTAAAAGAAAGTATTGAAAAGGCAAAAAAACAACAGCGAGATATCTTGAGTGAGCTGGCTGAAAAGGTTGCAGAAGATATTGCTAAAAAAGAAAATCAGCTTGATGAACTAAAGAAAAAATATGGACGAAAATAAAGATAAAAAAATAATAAAATCGCCGTATTATTCGCTAGAAAAACTTAGCGAAGATTCCAGTCTTGTAAAAAGAGGGTTGAGAGATTTGAGCATATGGCCCAAAATTGAAGAATTATTTAAAAAATTAAAATCGCAGTACGAAGCTGAAAAATATCCAGATTGTATAATCACAGCTGAAGAAATTTTAAAAACCGACTCAAATCATTTTTTCACACTTTGTTATTTTGCACGTTCTCTTTACTTTGTTGAGAGATATGAAGAAGCCCTAAAAATTTTAGAGCGATGCTTAGAAGATGAGAAGGAATACTATTTTTTATGGTCGTTTCGAGGTGATGTTTATTACAAGATGGGTAAATATCTTGAAACAATCAATGATTATGATGAAGCATTAAGATTGGAGTTATATGAAGTTTGGTGTCAAGTTACGGGTGACGAGAAAAAGGCGGGTTTTCCCCAATATTCTCCAGAATATGCTAATGCACCTACTAAACCAAAGGCATCTTCGTTTTGGGAGAACGAAGATGATAGTGGTAGTCAAGAAGAAATTTTTTATTTTAGAAAAGCACAGTTTTATTTGTCTACGAGAGGAGCAATTTATAATGAATTTAAAGAAAATGATATTGGTAAGAAAAGAGCAGTCGAGGCGTTAAAAAGGGTAATCGATATTAACCCTAGTAATTGGTTTGCTGTTAATCAAATTGTTGAAGCTCTAGACTTTTTAGCAGAAAAGCAAAGGGGCGTTAATAATCAAGAGGCCTTTACTTATATTGATACGGCTCTACATTATGATCCCAATAACACGAATCTTCTAATATCAAAAGCCATATTACTTTATCATCTCGGAGAAAAAGAAAGAGCGGTTGAATTAATTAGCATGGTAAAAGAAAAATATCCTGACCATGATGGTGTAGATTTTATCTACAAGAAAATAAACGATTTAGAATAGTTTTTATGCAATTAAACAAAAAGAAAAACATGGCATTGCTTATCGATACCGCCTTTTTATTCGTGGCTTTGTTTGACGGCTGGCCTTATGGTTTTTTCACACTTTTGCGATTCATTGTTTTCGCAAGTTCGGCGTATATCGCATGGATATCTTATGAAGCGCAAAAAGAGAAATGGGTTTGGATTTTTGGATTTCTCGCAGTGCTTTTCAATCCGTTTATCGTTATTCACCTTGACCGCGAGATTTGGAGTATCATTGATTTTATTGTTGGGATATTTATGATTGTTTCAGTTTTTGCCTTGAAGTTGGGTCAAAAAACTCAATCTCATGGGGTATTGTAAAATTACTCAAAATATACTAATATCTCAAATATGACAGACAGCTGCCTTCAACGACAACTTGAATACTTCAAATCAAATCAAGATGAACTCATAAAGAAATATAAGGGGAAATTTCTTGTCATCAAGGATCAAGAAGTACAAGGTGTTTATGATACAGAAATGGAAGCATATACAAATGCTAAAAATAAATTTGAGCTCGGTACTTTTTTAATTCAACAATGTCTCCCAGGTCAAGAAAGTTATACCCAAACTTTTCATTCTCGGGTGGCACCTTCTTGACTCCATGCAACATCACGCATTTACTACTCGATATAACGGACAAGCGCGCGTACTATTTAATACGGTGAATGTGTGTTTGCCTGTTACTCCCGAGGAAGCACAGACACAAAAAGTTGAATTTAGAGAATATATCGCAATATGGGATACTGGGGCAACACATTCCGCTATAACAAAAAGGGTTGTAGATGATCTTGGTTTGCAACCCACAGGAGTGCGAGAAACGAGGCATGCCGGTGGAAAATCTTCAAATAATACATACCTCGTTAATATTGCGTTGCCAAATAAGGTAATGGTTCCCCATGTGCGAGTAACAGAGGTACAACTTATTCCCGACGATAATGTTTCAGACAATAAACAACCCCAGCTTTTAATCGGGATGGATATAATTGGTCTCGGTGATTTTGCTGTTACTAATGTCAATAACAAAACCATCTTTTCGTTCAGAGTTCCGTCGGTTCAAGAAATAGATTTTATACCAGATACTCAAGAAAATAATATAATGGAAGGTGGCAATAGACAACAAAGACGTGCTTTTCAAGCAAAGAAAAGAAAGGGATAGATTTAGAGAAGTTAAGCCCGAATTTCACCAAAACCAAACAGCGGAGCAAATGGAAAATTCCTCCCCAAAAAATAGTTTTTGCAAAACCGAGTCCGAATTGAAGCCCCGCCACCTGCCCGAATACTTGGAGGGCAGAACCCCAAAAAGAAAAATGGCCTTTCCATTTTAGAAAAAATCACCCCCGCGAAAATCAAAAGAGCAAGAGACATTTTTTCTTTGGTGTCCGCCGAGGCTCTACGAGGTGAGAAGCGAATACTTGGAGCTTCGCAAGGTCTGAGCGTGACGGCGCGAGGCGGGGTCGCGGAATTTTTTAGCCAAAAAATATCCGTGATGTGGCGGGGCTGATTCATTCGTCCAGTTTCCGCTCGAAAAAAGTTCGCGCAAAGTGTATGATTACAGCACCACAAACAGAACTCAATATGCGCGGACATTGCCAGATTTATTGGAAAGTGGGCAATAATTTTGATAAAATTGAAGAATATGATGCATAAACTCCCAAAACTCAAAGTCGGCGACAAGGTTGCTATTCTTTCACCATCGTTTGCCGCGCCGGGCAGGTTTTCGGCTGTCTACGAGTTTGGACTATCGCGCGTTAGAGAAGTCTTTGGTCTGGAGCCTGTTGAATTTCCAACCACAAAGAAGTTGGGCGCGAGTAGAGAGGATCGCGCGCGTGATCTCATCGCTGCTTTTGAAAACCCCGATATCAAAGCCGTGATTGCCACAATCGGTGGTGATGATCAGGTGACATACATTAAGAATCTCCCATCGGAGCCGTTTATAAATAACCCCAAGCCATTCTTCGGCTTTAGCGACAATTCGCATTTCGCCAACTTTCTCTTTTTGAACGACATTCCATCATACTACGGCGCGGCCGTGATGACTCAATTCGCCATGCAAGGAAATATGGATCCGTTTACTATTACATTCATCAAGCGCGCACTCTTTGATGAAGGAAAATTTGAACTGATTGCATCTGATGCATACAGCGATCAGGGGCTAAATTGGGATGACACCTCTTTACTTACAACCAAACGACAGCATTGGCCAAACGAAGGTCATATCTGGGATGGTGACGGAAAGGCAGAGGGCTTGCTCTGGGGTGGATGCGTGGAGTCGGTGGATGAAATGCTTCGCCATGGAGTAGTGATCCCCACACTCGAGCAATTTGAGAATATCATCCTTATGCTCGAAACCTCAGAAGAAATTCCTTCCGCTGACTACGTGTCTCGGATACTGCGCGCTTTTGGAGAGCGAGGTATCCTTGGTCGAGCGCGCGGCGTCGTTATGGGTCGAGCTAAGGCGTGGGAGTTTGATAAACCGCATACGCCGGAGCAGAAAGAGAAGTATAGAAAAGACCAGCAAGAGGCGGTGCTGCGTACTATCCGCAAATACAATCAAAAGATTCCCATAGTGCAGAACATGAACTTCGGCCATACTGATCCGCAGATTCCGATGCCATATGGTGGACGAGCGCGCATTGATGTCGGAGCGAAAAAAATATTTGCGGATTTTTAATCTATGGAAAAATTTTAATATGGACAGTAACTCAAAAAAACAACACTGGGAAAAAATATACCGAGAGAAAGATGCGGCGCGTGAAGCGAGCTGGTATCAGGACATCCCGAAAACTTCAATTGATCTTGGTAATGTCCACACACATATTGCACTTTTTGGGTAAGCTAAGGGTATATGAAAACTATGTTCAAAAAACATTGCAAAGATTGCGGTTTACCAGCCACCCATCATGTCCAAACATGGCTTGATGAAATAACAAGTACGCTTATTCCACGATTGAGATTTTCAAAGAAGTCGGAATCATTTTTTGATATTTTGTTTGAAAAAACTTTTGCGTTCGTTGGCTTGATAAAAATGAGAGACGATTTTTTGTTCTCTGAAATTCAAATGCGTTCGGCTTGTTTTATTGAGGAGGCAAGAAAACGAGGAGTGAAATTTAAAGCCGCAAAGGGGCCAGCTGGATATGTTAATCATTTTTGCGCTGAAATAGGCGGTCAGAAAATTCGTTTTGAAAGTTTGCCTGTTGCCGAGCATATCAGTAAATACGACGTCTCATTTGTTGATTGCAAAGAGAGAACAAAAAAACATCTAAAAAAAGGCGGCTTTCCGATTGCGGAAGGAAAATCTTTTTGGCTTTGGCAAAGAAGCCAAGCATTAAAATATAGTGTTGATGAGATTGGTTTTCCATTGGTTGTAAAACCGCGTGGTGGCTCGGTGGCAAGACATGTTACGACAAACATAAAAAGCAAAGGAGAACTACAAAAGGGAATTGATAAAGCGGTTATCTATTCGCCAGCGTTTGTTATTGAAAGGTTTGTTGAAAATTCTTTTGTCTATAGAGCTACGGTTGTTGATTTTAATTATGTTGCTGTGGTCAAGCAAGTACCAGCGAATGTCGTTGGTGACGGCAACTCAACAATTCAAAAATTAGTGGAAAAGAAAAATAACGATAAGCGAAGGGGCGAGTCGCACCAAAAAGAATTTACTTTGTATAAAATTATCATAGACGACACGACAACAAAGTTACTTGCGGAAAAGAATTACAATTTGCAAGCAATTCCTAAAAGAGACGAGACTGTGTATTTGCAGAAAAATCCGTTTCTTAAATTAGGCGGCGATCTTGTTGAGGTAACCGAAAAGGTTCATCCAGATAATATTCAATTATTTAAAAACATTGCAAAATTTTTTGATATTCGTTTGGTTGGCATAGATTTTCTCGCGCCAGACATTTCTCGTTCTTGGAGAAATCAGACCTGTGCCGTATTGGAATTAAACAGCGTTCCATGCATTGAAATACACCATTTCCCATCGTCCGGTGCTCCGCAAAATGTCGCCAATGCTCTTGTTGATTTATTTTTCAAATACTATCTATGATTTTTTTAATTTACATTTTGCTTGTTCTGATTTTAGGATTTTTTGTAGTAGTGTTGCCACTATTTCTTGTCTTTGCGTTGGATTCTTTGATTAGGGGACACGACCTACCTACAAGCAGACGAGCAACAAGAGCATTGGCGGCAATATTACAAAAATACAAACCAGACGCAAAAATTTTTTACGATTTAGGTTGTGCTCGCGGCGCTTTGTCATTAAGATTGAAAAAGATTTTGCCGCGCGTTGATATTTACGGCATAGACAACAGCGCAGCGCGGATTTTCTTTGCAAATCTAAAAAACAAAATTTTAAGGCGCAAAGTTAATTTTCAAAAACAAGATATTTTCAAAACCGATTTAAGTAATGCAGATGTGGTATATACCTATCTGTGGTATGATTTAATGCCAATGCTTGAAAAGAAGTTGCAGAAAGAATTAAAGCAAGGCACGGTGGTTATCACGAATACGTCGCATTTTCAAGATTGGCAACCAATAGAAAAAGTTGTAACATACCCTAAAGTTTCTAAAACTCCTGATTTTGAAACACTGCTTGTCTACATTAAAAAATAGATGGTCCGTCCGAGCGAAGTGATCTTAAGAAAATCTCTCAAGGAGCAACTGGCGGCGGAGATTCCAAGCTCGTTGATGAACTTCTGGAGCTTAGTTTTAAAAATATATTTAAAGAGGAAGATGTTATTCGTTATGTTGAAATTGCCGGTAAGCTTATAAAATCAAGCGGTTATCTCATCATATCAACCTTTTCTATGTCTGGACCTAAAAAATGCAGCGACCTTGATATCGCGCAATACTCCGAGGATTCAATAAAAAACACCTTCCATGAGAATTTCAATCATATAAAAAGTTTTGAGGAAATTCATACGACACCGTTTAATACAAAACAAAACTTTTTATTCAGTCTATTTAAAAGAAAATAATATTTAAATTATAGAAGTGTGGAATTACAGCAATAGTAATTTACTCTTCCCAATCCTGTTAATTTCTGCTATATTTCTGCTATGGAATTTTGGGGTTTTACCATTGGGCTTATTGGGAAGATCATGGTGGCATTTACAGCCATAGCTGTTCATCATCGCTTTTTGAAGGAGCACAAAGTGGATGAAGGTGTCTTTAAGACCATGAAGAGAGAACAGTTCGTTGGCATACTTGGCGTTATTTTAATGATAATCGGTTATTTTTTGGAAATACCTTCAAGATTTTTCTAATATGTTTATGGTGCCTATAGCTTAGTGGTAAAGCTCCGCTCTGTGGAAGCGGCGAGGAGGGTTCGATTCCCTTTAGGCACCCAAGATATCGTTTGTTATAACCTGAGAAATCCCCGCAGTAATTGGGGATTTTTCAGTTTGAGGTGTTTTGTACATCACCTGATTTAGAGCCGAAAGCTCTCGGAAGAGGGGGGAAGGAATGGATTTAATTATAATTCCATCTTGTGCTTCGAATTTTTCCCAGAAGAAGCTCAAATAATGCCTTTTAAGCAAGTAGGAGCCTTTCTGATAAGCTTTATAGATGTCTTTCGTAAATAAGAGCACTTCCTGCGCAATATCCACATTTTCGCCCCTTTCAGCCTCTAATTCAACGAGTTGTTCGTTGATTCTCCCTAATTCGTGATTTATTTCATCTTTAATACGCGTAAACTCCTCATCGGTGAGAACTTGTGAAAGGAGTTTGTTTTCGTTAACTTTTCGTTTTGCTTCGTACGCCGTCCGTTGATTGATTAAGGATTGCCTTTTTCTCTCATAATCAGCACGAGCTTTTTCGAATCGCAATCTTACTTTTTCAATAATTTCATCAACAAATCCCTCGCTAAATTCAAAGTCTTTGAATTTTTCCGCAATAACATTCTCCAACCCTATCTGCTCGATATACTTTCCGCACCCATTTCTGTTGGTGCAGTGGTAATAGGCGATTTTCTTTTTCAGGTGCCACTCTGCCGTATATTTGCATTTGTGTATTGGACAATGAAGATAGCCTGCCAGTAACCACTTGTATTTTCTGCGCTTACACCTGTTCCCATTATGAGCGTGGAGGACAGCCTGAACTTTTTCAAATAGGGACTCATCAATAAATAGTTCGTGTCGTCCTTTTTTGCAGTATCCTCCACCCCACTTTATTTCACCGATGTAGATTTTGTTCTTTAACATTTCATACACGCGCCCATATTGGAGCTTTTTACCTTTTCGATTTTTCAATCCTTTTTCGTAAAGCGTGTCAGTGAGCTCATATACATTGTAGTTGCCAGTTGAATAAAGGATAAACAGTTCTTTTACCAAGGGAGCCATTATTGGGTCAGGAACAATAATTCTACTAGCGATACCTTTGGTTTCTTCGTCTGGATTATCGATGTTCATGTACCCAACAGGAGCCGCGGCAGGGAAGAACCCCTCACTTGCTTTTGCATAAAGCACATCTTTGACCTTTTCTCCCGTTAGCTCTTTGTGCATCTCCGCAAAGGTGGCTAGGACATTGTCTGTTGCTCTACCTGTTGCCGTATTTTGAAAACGTGGCTGATTTATCCCAATTATTTCCACGCCGTTTTCAATACATAAATTGCGCAAGTAGATATGGTCTTCGAGATTGCGGGCAATCCTGTCGGTATGTACCGTATAGATTGCCGCTATTTTCTTTTCTTGTATTAAGTTGATAGCTTCTTTTACTCCACGCCTGTTTAATGTTCCCGCGCTCAAACCTTTGTCGTATATTATCTTTAGAAACTCATAAGGTCCTTGCTCAATTTCGTGCAGACATAATTTTGTTTGTACTTCTAGGGATATACCATGTTCTTTTTGGTCTTTTGTACTTACACGAACATAGCCAATTGCTAATTTACCGTTTTTGTTTTTTGTTTCCATAATTTTTTAGTTATAACTTTTAATTTTTCTTAACTATTCTTAATTCGACTTCGTGCTTGGCAAATAAGTTAAGTAGAGATACGTAATCGCCGAGGTTTCGGGATAGGCGACTGTGGTCTCTTACATACACCATGCCAATTTTATTCTTTCGAACACTATCGATTAATTTTTTCAGTCCCAATCTACGGATGTTGTTTGCGCTTCCCGAATCTGATATTTTTTCAGCAACAATGTACCCGTCTTTCTCAGCTTGTTTAGAACAAGACCTTATTTGACCGACAATGCTCTCAGATTTACCACATTGTTTTCCTGTTCCAACCCGCGCATAAACGAGGGCGTTATTATTTTTATTTTCCATAATACTTTTTAATTACTTTTTATAATGCATTGGAGAATCTTTTCTCCGATTAACGAAAGAATCCTGTAAAGCCGACCTGTCGATGTTTGAATCCGTGTTGCTTGGCGACTTCTGCCATTCCTTCGTTCAGTTCTTTTAATGGCGTTTCCGCCCTTGCCCTAGCTTCATCAAAAGAGATTTGAGCCGTTTTTAATAGGTATTTGATTTGGTCTAATTCTTCTTTCGCTTTTTTAGCTTTGGCAATTTTATTCATTTTATTGACTACATGAGTTATAAGTGTCTTAATTACTTTTAATTTTAATGTCATGCCGTAGTAGTTCAAGGCGCTCGTTATCCACCTAAGCAGAGGCACCGCTAATAAAATGGTTTTCGTCTTTTTAGAAGTTTTTTAATCCCAATATGAACCACATTTTTTGTCTGCAAAAAATGTTTTATATTTTTAGATATATTTAAATACAGTTTATATATTGTGTAGACTTTTTGGATACCTTTGTATCTAATTTTTAGATATGCCCTATCAAATAATTTGATAGGCATTCTAAATTTTAGAGTGGTGACAGGGTGTGGTGAGGGTGGTAGTGATTTCATGATTTAGTAGTTAGTTTCTTTTTTGTAAGTACTTCTAATTTTTTCTATGTAGTCGTTACAGATTTCTGTAAGTTCTAATCTCATGGTCTGATACTCGGAAATTCCAGCATTTTTCATCAAGCCCTTGAATTTCAATCTATTGAGTGAGTTGTAAATAGTCGCAGTAGACACATTGAGTCGCCACGCTAAATCCCTGCGAGATGAATAGCAGTAGCCACACTTCTTGGACAGGCTTTTAACAAGCGAAACAAGCATCGCGTCTGCTGGCTTCAAATCGAAGTTCTGACCCAAGCCGACATAAATAGTAAAATATGTCTTACTTATTTTTTGTTGATTTATTTTCATTACTTTTTTTTTGCTTGGTAGCTTGTTTTTTGTTTTTGTCGACAATCAACTGGAAAAACAACAGCGCGAGTTGGTCTGTCGCTTGTTCGATGAACGAATCTTTTTCTGTTGTTTGTTCTTTCGACATATTGCCAATACAAAACCGCCAAGGGCAGTGACTACCTTGGCGGTTTTGTATGGGAGTCACTGCTTGGTCAACAAGAAAATATCTCGTGACCTAATCACAAGATATATCAAGGCAGGAGCCCTGTAGTGGACTTTTATATATTCAATTAAATGTCACCTATTTTGTTCGTTTTATTTTTTGCCTATGGGCAATTTTGCGAATAGTCATCCAATCTAAATCTTCACAGAACCTATCTTTAACAAGCTTTGCGATAGCTTTTTCTCTTTTATATCCGCCCACTTCTTTAGAGGTATCCAGGTCTTTGGAATAGTAAAGCTCAAAAATATATCTGTCTCTTTCTTTGTGAGTTGTTGAGCGTATACGATTTGTTTTCTGTCCTTTTTTCAATTTATCTTTAGATTGAATTTTTCCCCAATGAGAGTCGATGAACCTCTTTACATCTGGTTTAGTTGCCAGATTGTGTATCAAAAGTTTCGTATAGGATAAACCCGCTTCGTCCCATAATTCTTCTTCGGATAGTGGCTTACCCTTCCAGTCAGACTTTTCTATTGCACATGGAAAGAAATACCGTGCTGATGTAATTTTTGTGTTATTTGTGAGCAGGTATTCCTCTACCATGTAAAGAAGCGTGATTGGCAACTCGTGATTATTGAGCAGGCGTAATAAATAAATTTCAAATTCTCTCTCTTCAAGAAGTTTTTGAGCCGTTTTCTTATTTTGTTTTAGTAAGTAATTAACGAGTTGTCCCCTGTGTTTTTCTCTCCATTTTTCAATTTCAAATAGAGTTCTAAATCCGTTTTCAGAAATTTTGTATTTCTTTCTCAGTGCTTTTATATCCTCAATAAAAGAGGGGTTTTCAGTAGCCCAATAAAATAACTCGTTAGCTTTTTTATCAATTTTGTCACCGCTCATAAAAAAGATTTTCTAATGCATTAGAGAAACTTGCGTGTTCGTCTTCTGCAACGAGGACATCGTCTGTCTTTAATATCTGTTGGAAGTCCTTTCATTGTTCGTTGCATTTTCCAAGCTCTGTACACATCCATAAAGCGCGGAACGAATGGCACATAATAATACTGAACATTACCGTCTTTATCTAAAATCGGCTCGCCATTCCGATATGTTTTGACTTTCTTCTCGCCGTGCAAGAGAAGCTCGTTCATTCTTATCAAATAGAGCTTGATAAGAATAACCATCTCCATATCTGATTCCTCCATGAGCTTTTGCATTTGCTTCTGTCGAGCTTTGTTCATCTGCTCGGCGAATTCCTCAGAATATGGGCTCAAACGCCCACGGCTAGGCTTAAACCATTCATCAATGGTTTGCTTCGGCACGCCTACGTGTCTAGCAATATCTTGGTGCGACATGCCCCTATAGCGATATTCGACAGCCCTGTGCTCTTTTAAGTTTAATGTTTGCATGAAATTTTTACTGGGTTCTTACGCTTTTTACCTATTTCTACCCATAAAAAGGTAATTCAATTATATGTGATATATAAGAAAAAAGCATGGTTAACATGCAGGGGTAAAGTATAAGCTTTCGTTTTCGCTTAGTTACGCAAAAGTTCCCAAGCTTCCAGTTCAAGAGCCTTCGCAATATCGTGGAGCTTTGTAATGGTCAGGTTGCGCTCTCCGCGTTCAATCATGCTTATGAAATTTCTGCTGACGCCAGCCTTAAAGCCAAGTCTCTCCTGAGACATGTTTCTTTTAAGCCGTTCCTGTTTCAGCCTCTTAGAAAACTTTATTGAAAATGGGTGTATCTTTGCCACATATCAATTGTGGCAATGCTAACTATGGTTGTCTGCCAACTATAGTTTGCATAATTTACACAAGTAGCTATAATTTTTATATGGAGGTCGAAACTAAAAAATGTACTGAATGTAAAAGCGATATCCCAAAGGACGCGAGAAGATGCTCACATTGTAGTGCAAAGCAATCAAAGCAATTTGGAATAGTGGCATTGCTTATAGGCGTACTGCTTGCAATCGTGCTTCCAGGGTGGTTTTTCAGCAGTGATATAAATAGCAATTCTTCCAGTAGCTATCCTAATTCTTCTGTCTCACAAAACGCAAATCAGCCAGTTTTTGACACTGAATTGTTAGAGCTTATGAGTTTCAATTGCTATACTGAATACGGCTACTTTCATATCACGGGGGAAGTAAAAAACATAAGTACAAAGTCTTTGGAAAATGTGTCTGCCGTGGGAAATGCTTACACTCCAAGCGGACAGTTTGTTAAATCAAGCGATGCTCTGCTTTCATACAATCCCATTTTGCCAGGTCAGACTTCGCCGTTTGAAGTCTTAATGACGGGGAATCCTGAAATAAGTAAATGCAGTGTTGATTTCAAGTATCTTTTCGGGGGTTCAATAAAGACGAAAAAATCTGAGTAGAATTATTATTAACTTAACTTTATTACAAATATGAAAAAGATTTTTACAGCAGTTTTATTATCAGCAATAGCCATTCCACTGTTTGCCGTTCAGGCTATAACGCCATTTGATGGCACCCTAATTGCTATAGATGCAGGTCATGGCGGAACGGAAACAGGTGCGGTCAACGCGACTTACGGCGTAGCTGAAAAGAATGTAAACCTTGCCGTTGTGCTTGCGCTTAAAGCAAAGCTCGAAAGCGCGGGAGCACAAGTTGTTCTCACTCGTGAAGGGGACGAAACTATTTCAAGCAGACGCGAGCGTGTAGGTATGGCGGTAGATAAATGCAAAGCATTGGCAAACAGGAAATGCGATGTACTTCTTTCAGTTCATCACAATGGAAGTTCTGATACGGCACATGACGGCGCGCTTGTTATCTACAACGAGAAGCAAGACATACCGCTAGCTACAGCACTCCACGATGCACTCGTACCACTTACAGGACAAGACGAGGGATATTTGAGCGGTGGCTATGGAATCACGGTATACAACCACCTTATTTCAGCTTTGACAGAAGCCTATTACATTACCAACGACACAGAAGCGGAGGCATTCCTAAACGGCAATCGTGTGCAGGAGGAAGTAGACGCTCAATTTGCAGGATTGGCAGATTATTTCACAAATAAAAGTTCCGATAGTGGCAAAGGCGGTGGCGGTAAAGGAAACGGAAAGGGGCCGAACAAGTAGTCTAATCAAAGACGCATAGGCTTCTCATTCGCAATACAATCGCCCACAACAGGCGATTGTTTGCTTTATATGCCTTTGTTATCTCGCAAGCCGAAATCTAACATTCGCGAGTTTACAGCGAAATGGAGCTACTCAAATAGTTTCCCTGGTTGTGCCGATGTCTTAGAACGCAATTTCGCAAACTCTAGCATTTCTTCAATCGAAGCCCCTTTATCTCTCCAATCCTTAAAGAAGATATCGCCGACAATCACATATTCCCATGTTGAGTTGCTTCTCATTTCGGCAGGAAGTCGGTTTACTCGGTCAATCCAATTCAAAGCGGATATTTGTTTTTTCTGCACATTCGGATGACTGATTTGGTCTTGTGCCTTTGTTTCCACGATATAGATTTTTCCGTTTGAGCATTTAACAAAGAAGTCAGGATGATACTGCGCCATCATGCCGTCATCTTTGAGATAGCGGAAGCGAACAAAATAATGCTTATCAACCAAGAGCTTAACAAACGCTTCCACGCCACTATCCGCATCCGCATATTCGGCAAATCCTTTTTCTAGTCCGCCGTTGCGAGAAGGATATGGCGTTCGCTCATAAATTGTTTTGCTCGTAGGAATAGAAAAAGTCTCGCGCATTCGCAAAGAAGTAATCTCTGATACTTTTCGCTCAATTACTTCTGGCTCACTCACTGTTTCCGTTTCGTGTAGTTTCAATATCGCCGAAGAAAGCTCGCGGATAACATGGTCGGTAACCAAGCTCATCATCAAAAGTCGCCAGTTATCATCCGCAAATGGGTCAATCTCCTGATTAAACAAACGCTTGCGAATATACTCATCCACCAATCCCGCAAGCTCTGGCATTTTCACCTGTATCACTGGAAAGCGTGTCTGCTCTTTCAAATGCCGTTTTGATACTGGCTCGGAAATAAGTACTGACACTCGATTTACCAATCTAGAAACAAAATCGTTGTAACTTGTCGCCGACATAATCCCTCCATGGATGCTGTAGTCGCCAAAGCGCGTACCTTTGGTCATTTCCTGCGAGATAAATTGCTCGCCCTTGGAAACCATTTTTTTGAGTTGGTCAAAGCTCGCCTTATCAAACGGCTTCAAATCTTCAACCGATAACTTTTTGTCTTTGATGACTTCCTCGGCTTCGCTCACAATGACAGGAAAAGCAAAATCATATTTCTCATATCCGTCACGAAGCGGTACGGAAATAATATCTCCAGTAACATCCGTTCCACCTGTAATTTCCGTGTCATCAACTCCTGCAAGCCCATCTTGCATCAACTCTTCGTAAAAGCCGATGAACGCAGGATGCTCAACAATACTCAAAATATCAAAGTAGTTTTTTGGACTCGTCTTCTCTACAAGCAGTCTGCGCCTGTTTTCTTCTTTGATTTCCTTAAATTCAGGTTCGCGCCACATCTGCCTCAATCCTCGCCCGATAGTCTGCTCCAGGAGAATAGGAGCTTGCGAGGAACGAAGCGGAACAATGACGCAAATGTTGTTTACATCAAAGCCTTCACGAAGCATAAGCACCGATACAATCACTTTCGGCGACTTGTGCTGGTCTAAGTGGAATAGCTTGTTTTTAATCTCCGCCCACTCGTCTTTGCCAACATCTCCTTTTCGGTTAGAGTGAATCTCTAAAATATCATCGGGAGACAATCCTTCCGCTTCTAAAAAACGAGCCACATGAGGCGCAACTTGCGTATCCTCACAAACAATCATCATCTTCGGGTACTTGTTCTTTTCAGGAGAGATACTTTCAAAATCATTCTCCAATATGCGGAGTTTCTTTAATCCAGCGCGAAGCATGACACGCTGTCCTTCCGATAGCCCGATGACTTTTCCGCTCTCATCTCGTTCGGCTTTGAAATCAAGCTCCATCGCCGCTATTTCTTTTCGGCGGTCAAGCACCAATGTTTTTACATATCCTTTTTGGATAGCCGTCTTCAATTCAAAATCAACAATGATGTGCGGAAAATATATTTTACTTGTTCCTACTTGGTTATAGGGAGTAGCGGAGAAGTCCACCTGTATAAACTTGCCGTCTTTTGGCTCGGCAATATGCGTAAGACTTTTCTGCCATTCCACCTCTGTTGTTTCCTGTGCTTTTCGGACTTCGTGGATGTGATGCGCCTCGTCATTGAAAACCACCAAGTCAGGCAAATCTCGCAGAAACGCCAACTCTTTACCTTGTCCGTATGAGTTATCAAGCACATTCAAATCGTTACCCGCGCTTGTGCCAGGACGAGCAGGAAGAATATCTTTAATAACTTGTGTCGGGTCAATATCGCCAGGAGCTTCCGTAACTTCTTCTTGCGTTTCTTCAACCCCAGCGAGTAAATGCCAGTTCGTAACCGCAACTAATCCATCACCTGTAACCTTGCTCCCGATTTCTTCTTTCTTTACGACAGACGATTTGAAAAAGCCGAATATCTCATCTCGATAACTTTCAGGTAAAAACAAATCTTGCGAATGGAATATGTCGGAAGTCTCAAAGTCGCGCCCATCGCCACCCTCGCGTTCTTTACCCAGAAACGCATCGAGCAGTCGTTCATACACGATTAAACCAGGAGCAACGACAAGAAAGTTTTTGCTGTAGTTTCCTTGTTCGTGCTTTGCATTCAAATACTGCCAAATGAGCGTAGCGGACAGCACCCAGGTCTTGCCCGTGCCTGTCGCCATTTTCACGGCGTACTTCGGATGACTGTATTTATCTTTGGCTATTTCAGAAAGCCCATTCGCGCTTTCAAGCAACAAATCAGGCGCAAGTTGTTCGTATGCTTCAAAGATATTTTTTACCTTCATCACTTCGTGCAGATAGATGATGTTCAAAATTGCTTGCTTTTGCCCTTCATGAAAATTCAAATCACGATTCTCGCAATATCGTTCATCAAACCAGTAAGTGAGAAGCTGTTTTGTTGTCGGAGTTACTTTCTCCAAGTATTCACCTGAAAGCCATGCGTCATTAACTTTCGCAGTGATATCCCTCGCAAATTGTAGCGGTGTCTGACTCATGGTTTATATTTCCTTTATGAATTACGGTATTTATGCTATCAACTCCTAATGTTATTTCGGCTGATAGTTTTCGGTTTTCGAGATATGATATTTTTTCGATTTCAAGAAAATTATTTATTGTTTGAACATCAAGTGTTAAATCAAAAACATCTTGCTGAACATCAAGAGGTTTACAATTTTCTTTATCCACTTTATTAATAACCACAATCGGTTTCAATCCTAATTCGACTGCTTTTCCTAGTACAAAACGTGTTTGAGGCATAGGTCCTTCAAAAGCATCTACCAATAAAAGAACTCCGTCGGCCATTTTCAAAACTCGTTCAACTTCTCCTCCAAAATCGGCGTGACCAGGAGTGTCAATTATATTGATTTTTACGCCATTGTACTGTACCGATACGTTTTTTGCAAGGATTGTAATTCCTCTTTCTCTTTCAAGGTCGTTACTATCGAGAATTAAATCGCCATGTTCTTTACGTTCGTCAAGAACTTTGCATTGATGAATAATTCGGTCAACCAGGGTTGTTTTTCCATGATCAACGTGGGCAATAATTGCTATATTTCTAATTGATTGCATAAATTTTTTTTTGAATCGGCAAAAATAAAAAAAATTGTGATTTGATAATTGAATAAAGCTATTTTCTTATTCGTTTCGCTCGTCTCCTTCTCGGGTTATCATTCTCATCTCCTCTGGAATGACTTCGTTGTGGAGGTCTTGTTGCATCGTTATTTACTCTCAATTTT
>Ga0076214_110_pt1 | contig 19760 bp, 16 predicted proteins | sample RifGroE2_FD_67699 | JGI IMG/M metagenome (GOLD analysis project Ga0076214, IMG submission 67699) | Parcubacteria bacterium GW2011_GWE2_40_8 | reverse complement strand
AGATGGTAGAACTTTTTAAAGACACGCCGGACGCCATAGAAAACACGGTAAAAATCGCCGAGTGCTGCAATTTGGAGCTGGAGCTCGGCAAATGGGTTTTCCCAAAACTTGAATTGAAAGACAACAGAAAGCCGGAAGAATATCTCCAAGAATTGGCTTACGCCGCATATAAGGAAAAATTTTCCGCCAGAGACGCGGACGGGGAAATTAAAAAAAGAGTGGATTACGAGCTGGAAGTTATCATTGGCAAAGGTTATGCTCCATACTTTCTTATTGTTTCCGATCTCATAAACTTTGCCAGAGAAAAAGGTATTGTTACCACCACAAGAGGCTCGGCCGCCGGCTCTCTCGTCTCTTACCTTATAGGTATCACCACCGTGGATCCGATAGAATACATGCTGCCGTTTGAAAGATTCCTCAACCCGCACAGACCTTCTCCGCCTGATATTGACATGGACTTTGCCGACGACAGACGCGAAGAAGTTTTGGAATATGCCAAAGGGAAATACGGCCGAGACAAGGTGGCTCAGATAGGCACCTTTGGCACCATGATGGCGCGCGGCTCGGTGCGCGACGTAACTCGCGCCCTAGGCAAGCCATACGATTTAGGCGACAGAATAGCTAAACTTATACCCATGGGCAGCCAAGGTTTCCCCATGACTATCGCTCAAGCGATAGAAATAGAACCGGAGCTTAAGAAAATGTACAAAGGTGAGCCTGAAGTAAAACAGATAATTGATTTGGCAAAAAAAATAGAAGGCTGCGCCAGACACATTTCCGTGCATGCCGCCGGCGTAGTGATCTCGCCCACCGAGCTTACCGATTTTGTGCCGCTCCAATTTGAACCCAAAGGAGAAAAAATCATCACTCAATTCAACATGCATGACGTGGAAGAAGCCGGCCTGCTAAAGTTTGATTTCTTAGGTATTAAAAATCTTGCCATTTTGGGAAATTCAATAAAAATTGTAAAGAAAATTCATGGTATAGACATTGATATTCAGAATATTCCGCTTGATGACAGAAAAACTTTTGAGCTTCTTTCCAGGGGCGACACCACCGGCGTATTCCAGATGGGCGGTAGCGGCATGACAAGATACCTTAAAGAACTTGCGCCCTCAAGGATTACGGATCTTATGGCTATGATAGCCCTCTTCCGCCCCGGCCCGATGGACAACATCCCTTCATATATCAAGAGGAAACACGGACAAGAAGCTATCACCTATCTTGATCCGCGCCTTGAGAAAATACTGGAAAAAACCTATGGCGTTGTAACCTATCAAGATGACGTACTCTTTATCGCCATAGAATTGGCCGGCTATGATTGGGGCAGCGTGGACAAGTTTAGAAAGGCTATCGGTAAAAAAATTCCCGAAGAAATGGCCAAGCAGGAAAAGATTTTTATAGAAGGATGCCAAACTCACGGCGGTATCACCAAACAAAAAGCTGAAGCTTTATGGAGTCTCTTTGATCCGTTTAAAGGATACGGTTTCAACAAAGCTCATGCCGCCTCTTACGGCATGGTGGCTTACCAAACGGCTTACATGAAGGCCAACTTCCCCGCCGAATATATGACGGCCGTGCTCACCGCCGACTCCGGCGATACTGAGAAAATTGCCGTTTCCATCGTAGAGTGCAAAAAAATGGGCATACCGGTTTTACCGCCGAACGTAAACGAAAGCTTTGAAGATTTTACCGTGATAAAAGGAGAGAAAGAAAAAAATTCGCCGGATCAGATAAGATTCGGGTTGTGCACCATCAAAAATCTCGGCGCCGAAATATCGCGCGTGATAATAGAAGAGAGAAAAGCTAGCGGCCAGTTTAAATCTTTTGCCGATTTCCTAGACAGGATCAAGCATAAAAATTTAAATAAAAAATCTCTTGAGGCTCTCATAAAAGCCGGCGCCATGGATGAATTTGGTGAAAGAGGTCAACTTCTCGGCAACACGGAAGACGCTCTGTTGTATAGCAAAGACACCGCCAAACTCAACCAAAACCAAGGATCGCTTTTCTCTCTTATGCAAAACGCAACAAGCGTGCCGGGCCTAAAACTTAAAGAAACGCCGCCGGCCTCTCAGCATGAAAAGCTTTTATGGGAGAAGGAACTTCTCGGTTTGTATATTTCCGGCCACCCATTGGACAGGTTTAAAGAAAAATTTGAAAAAATAAAAACCAAGATAGGCGAAGCCAGAAAGATGCCCAACGGTTTGCCGGTGGTAACCATAGGCATGATAGAAGAAGCGAAAAAGATTTTTACCAAAAAAGGCGACCCCATGCTCTTCATGAAGCTCTCCGATTACAGCGATAGCATAGAAAACGTAATTTTTCCAAAAATACTTGATAAATACGGCGAGATTATCCGAGAAGGCAATTGCGTTGCCGTAAAAGGCCGCGTCTCCCTCCGCAACGGCGATTCTTCCATCATTGTGGAAGAGCTTAAAGAACTGACGGTGGAGAATGCAAATTCTTGAAAATCAGTTAAAATTTAAATTATGAAGAATATAGAAAATAACATCGCCTTTATAGACGGACAGAATCTGCATCTTGGCACAATGCAAGATAACTGGAAGATAGACCATGCCAAACTTAGAATGTACTTAAAAGATAAATACAAAATAAATGAAGCTTATTATGTTCTTGGGTATGTAAACGAAGAAGAGCAGAAACTTTATAGCAATCTTCAAAAAGCTGGTTAACTATCTTATAGAAAAAAGCAGATTTAAAAAGATACTTTTCCCAAACAAAAAATTCGCATCGTCATTATATAAAACACTTGGTTCAGAGTGCTACGATTATTTAATCAATATTAAAACTTATATAGAATGGCATAAAAAAGAAAAGGGCTCCTAAGGCACAAGCACCTTTCGGATCCCTTTTCGTATTGATACAATTTTATTATAAACCAATACTCATATTATTGTCAAGCCACCATATCGCCCATCATCGTGGAGGAGCTTAAAGAACTGACGGCCTAGAGAAAATCTACAATATTTTGTCTATTGATCTCATAAAGTCGCCAAAATCAGTAATATCTTTTCTGGCGTATTCCAATATTTTTTTGTCTTCCATCTCCCAATATCGGTGAATTAACTTATTTCTAAATTTGGACATTTTTTTCATTTTCTGCGCCAGACCGTTGTTTAAAATTTTTTCCGCCCTTGTTTAATTTTTTCGCGGCCACATGAACGCAAACTCCGCCCACGGCTTCTATCGCCTGCAGGAGATAATACTTCAGAGCCGCGATGTTGCTTTTCCTGTTCCAAAACTCATTGTCGTCAGACAACGGCAGCTCTTTAGCGGAAGCCACCGCCTCGTTTATCTCCGCGAATCTCTGTTTGATTTTATCTTTATCCAGATCCATTTTAATTATTCGGCACTAATTCTTTAAGTGATAAAAGTGAAATGTATTCATTGGCGACGGCGTCCAAAGAAACGTTCTCCACCACACGCGAAAGCAAATCGTTATTCTTAGCAAACAAAACTTCTCCTGTCCTGAAAACATTGTTCAAAAAAGCGCTTGGCGCGAAGTTTAAAATCTTGACATCAATATCATCCATAGACAATCCGCATTTTTTCGCAATTTTTTCCGATAATCTTATCTCTTCGTCAAAAACTTCTTCTTTAACGATTTTGTTGAAGTAAACGCCAACGTCAATATCTCTGAATGAAGGAGAACCTAAAAAAGAGCCGAAGATATAGGTAAAAATAATTCTTTCATCCTCGGAAAGAATTATTTTAATGCCATCCATTATTTTTTGCCTGTCGTTTTGGCTTATTGATAAATACTCTTCTTTATTCATGTCTATAATTTACCTTATTTATAATTTCTCCGCAACGGCGATTCTTCCATCATTGTGGAAGAGCTTAAAGAACTGACGGTGGAGAATGCAAATTCTTGAAAATGTGCTATTATATTAGCCATGAAATCTAAAAACAATGAGCTTGTTGAGAATATCCGCCATTCATTGGCTCATATTATGGCGGAGGCAATCACGTCTAAGCACCCGGACGTAAAATTGGGTATAGGCCCTATCATAGAAAACGGCTTTTATTATGACTTTGATTTTTCCGCCGAGGATCATTCCCCTTCCGAAGATAAGTTGCCAAAGTTGGAAAACTTTATGCGCGAGCTTATTAAACAGAATATCAAGTTTGAAAGAGAAGAAATTACCGCCGCCGAAGCGCGAAAAATTTTTGCCAATCAGTCATATAAACTGGAAATTATAAATGAGCTGGAGCAAACAGGTGAAAAAATATCAATTTACAAATCCGGAAACTTCATTGACCTTTGCGCCGGTCCGCATGTGGCAAGTACCAAAGAAATTGATCCGAACGCTTTCAAACTCACCAAAGTCGCCGGCGCTTATTGGAGAGGAAGCGAGAAAAACAAAATGCTCACGCGTGTTTACGGCATAGCTTTTTCTAACAAGCAAGAACTGGACGATTATCTCAAAATGATGGAAGAGGCGGAAAAAAGAGACCACAGAAAATTGGGTAAAGAATTGGATCTTTTCTCCTTTCATCAAGAAGGACCCGGCTTCCCTTTCTGGCACCCGAAAGGAACTGTTTTATACAATGAACTAAAAAATTTCATAAGAAAAGAAAATGAAAAACGCGGCTACGGAGAAGTGATGACTCCCATTATGCTCAAAAAAGATTTGTGGGTTACTTCCGGTCATTGGGATAAATTCAGAGATGACATGTATTTCAGCAAAATAGACGAGGAAGATATAGCTGTAAAGCCGATGAATTGCCCCGGCGGCATGCTTATATACAAAGACAGCATGCGTTCTTACCGAGACCTGCCGCTAAGATATTCCGAGTTTGGCCTCGTGCACAGGCACGAGCTTTCCGGTGTCTTACACGGCCTATTGCGAGTGAGAGCATTCACTCAAGATGATGCTCACTCTTACTGCACACAAGAACAATTAAATAGCGAGATAATAAACATGGTGGATTATGCCATAGATATTTACAAAACCTTCGGCTTTAATGAATATGAAATTTTTATAGCCACCAAGCCGGAAAAACATATAGGGGAAAACGATGTGTGGGAATTGGCTACAAACGCTCTTATCCAATCACTTCAAGAGAAAAATCTTGAGTATCGCATTAAAGAAGGAGAAGGGGCTTTTTACGGACCTAAAATTGAATTTAATATTAAAGACGCTATTGGCAGAAATTGGCAAATGGGTACTATCCAGGTAGATTTATCCATGCCGGCAAGATTTGGCGCCGAATATACAGACAAGGACGGCAGTAAAAAAACGCCGGTCATGGTGCACAGAGCCATACTTGGATCTTTGGAGAGGTTTATAGGCGTACTCATAGAGCATTACACCGGCGCTTTTCCTCTTTGGCTCTCTCCCATACAGGTAAAAATAATTCCGGTTGGAGAAAAATTTAACACGTATGGTGAAAAGGTTTTAAACGTATTAAAAGAAAATGAAATAAGAGTGGAGATAGACAGCAGCAATGAATCTTTGGGTAAAAGAATCCGCGCCGCCAAAACTCAAAAAATTCCTTACATATTGGTAGTAGGCGAAAAAGAGCAAGAGAGCGAGAGCGTGGCTGTAAACGCCAGAGACAACGAAAAACAAGAAACGCTGCTTCTCTCCGATTTTATGCGTCTATGTTTTCCACCTCCTTGGCATGAGATTGGATGAAAAGTTTTCTGGCTTCCACGTTTGAGCCCATGAGAGTCTCAAAGACTTTGTCAGCCTCCTCGGCATCACTTACATTTACTTGCTTGAGCACTCTTCTGGCCGGATCCATGGTAGTCTCCCATAGTTCTTCCGGATTCATCTCACCGAGACCTTTGTATCTTTGCACGTTATAACCCTCCTTGCCTTTCAAGGCTTTATCTCTTTCCGTGTCACTATAGGCGTATGTTATATCTTTGCCTTTTTGCACCTTATACAAAGGCGGCTGAGCAATGTACAGATAACCGTTTTCTATAACCGGCGCGAAATGTCTGAAAAATAAAGTGAGCAAAAGCGTAGTGATGTGCGCGCCGTCCACGTCGGCATCAGTGGCTATGATTATTTTATGGTAACGCAATTTGCTTAAATCAAACTCATCGGCAATAGCGGCGCCGAGAGCTATCACTAACGCTTTAATTTCTTTGAAAGCTAGCATCTTGTCTAGCCCCGCTCTTTCCACGTTTAGAATTTTACCTTTAAGCGGCAGTATGGCCTGAGTGCGCCTGTCTCTGCCCTGCTTACTGGAACCGCCGGCGGAATCTCCCTCTACTATAAAGAGTTCCGACTCCTCGGCGCTTTTGGATTGGCAATCAGCCAATTTGCCGGGCAAAGTGAGACCTTCAAGCACCCCTTTGCGCAAAATACTTTCTTTGGCGGCTTTGGCGGCTTTTCTGGCCTTAAGAGCCAATACCACTTTGGAGATAATAATTTTAGCGTCATCGGGATTTTCTTCCAGAAAGGTTGAGAAGGCTTCGCCAAACACGGATTCCACCATAGATCTGGCTTCGGGATTGCCAAGCTTAGCCTTCGCCTTCTCTCACGTCTTCTCCGGTAAAATTCTCATCGCTTTCTTTAATAAGATTATTTTTTCTGGCGTAATCGTTTATGATTCTGGTAAGAGCAGTCTTAAAACCGGTTAGGTGCGAACCGCCTTCCGGTGTTTTGATATTATTCGCGAAACTCACTTCGCGAATATCCACGTCTTCCACGTATTGCAAGGCGCACTCCACGCTGCCGCCATCTTCCATAAGTTTCTCTGTATAAAATATATTTTTGTGAACCGGTGTTTCTCCTTCGTTTAAATAAACCACCAAAGATTTAATGCCTCCTTCAAAATAAAAAGTGTATGAAGGGACATTTAAATTAAGATCTTTCAGATACAAGACATTACTATCGTCTATCTCGCCCTCATAATCACGAAGATCCATCACTCTCACTCTCAAACCCTTCACAAGGTAAGCCTGCTGACGGAGATGATTTAGAATCGTTTGATAATTAAATTTTGTTTCTGAGAATATTGAACCGTCCGGCTGGAAAGTTACAACCGTGCCCTTAAATTTGCTTGGGCCGACTCGCTTAGTCTTATATTGCGGCTTGCCTATTTTGTATTCTTGTATGTGCTTGTCTTTGCCAGTGTGCACTTCCGCCTTAAGATCAGTGGACAGAGCGTTTACCACCGAAGCGCCCACACCGTGCAAACCGCCGGCAATTTTATACGACTCGCCGCCAAACTTACCGCCGGCATGAAGCGTAGTCATAATCGTTTCAAGCGCCGATACTTTAGTTTGCTTGTGTATATCTACCGGTATGCCTCGGCCGTTGTCGGCCACTCTTATTCTCTCCCCCGGCAAGATAACCACTTCTATCTCATTGGCAAAACCACCCATGGCTTCATCGCGAGAGTTGTCAAAAATTTCCCACACCAAATGATGCAAGCCGTCTATGCCGGTAGAACCGATATACATACCCGGGCGTTTACGCACCGGATCAAGGCCTTCCAAAATATAAATATCATCGGCCGTGTAATTAGGCTTTTTGTCTTTTTTGACCTCTTTTTCGGTTTTTTTTGTGTCGTCTTTTTGAGCCATATACTGCGTTTATTTTACCACAATAATCTTGAATTACAAAATAAGATGATAACTTTACCGCCTTATTTCCCAGTCTGAGTTTGTGTCTTCCATGGCTTTAAAAATTTTATCTCTTATCTCGTTTACTTCCTCGTCTGTGAGAGTTTTATCCGGCGACTGAAACATCAAACGAAAAGCTAAACTCTTCCTGCCTTCTTTCTCAAAAATATCAAACAAGTCCGTGTCCACAAGCAGCTCGCCGGCGGTATTTTCTATAACATCAAGCACCTGCTCCACCTTGGTGTCCGCCGGCACGAAAATCGCGATATCTCTGGCAATTATCGGGTATCTGGAAATCGGTTTATATTCCAAATTCTCGTTTGCCAATCTGACCATCTCATCAAAATTAAATTCAAAAGTATTATGATCTATATGACCTATTACTTTGCCGTCAGCATGGACTTCGGCAACTTTGCTGTCATGATCTTCATAGTAGTAATCATTTATACCAATACCTATCAAGACGGCGTCCGCCACCCCCTTCATCTCATAGAAGTCGGCCTTATTGCTCAAAGCGGCAAAGTGCCATATCTCGCCTTCCGCCGGAAAAACTTTTCCTATTTCAAATATCTTTATTTCTTTAAAATTTTTGCTGTTTTCCGCATTATTCTTCTCAAGACCAAGCGTTAAAAGCTTTCGCATAAACTCTTTGCCTTTGGCAATCGGATTCTTAAGTTCAAAATCGCCGTGAGAAGCGAAAGAATAATTATAGACATCATCATAACCAAGTCCTTTTATTATATTTCTCACTATGCCGGCGAAAAAATAGTTATCGTTCCGTTTCGGCGGCGCGAGCACGCCTTCCGGCATTTTTTCTTCTATTTTTTCGTAACCGTAAATTCTGGCTATTTCTTCCACCACGTCTTCCTTCAGTTCTATATCCGGCCTAAAATGAGGCGCCATTACGTTATAAGTATTTTCCTTCTTCTCCGCCTTAAAACCAAGTTTGGTTAAAATATCAATCACTTCTTCCTCAGCGATATCTATCCCTAATTTTTTTTCCACTTCATCCGTTTGCAAATATATTCGCTTGCCTTTGTTGATATCCACTTCTTCCACCATACCGGATTTAATATCCAATTTCAAAATAGCGGAAATATCTCTTATCGCGCCATGATAATCAATATAATCGTATTTTCTGCTCGGCAACATAGCAATATCAAAAACGAAATCACCGTCTTTTTCCACGACGCTTTCCAACTCAAGCGAGCGCATAGTAAGAAGCTCTGCCAAATCATTCGGTTCCGGCAGTTTAGTTTCAAAAAAAGATTGTAACCACGAATATTTTAATTCCATAAATTTAGCGCAAATAATGTTTTAAAACTGTTTAATAAATCTTAAATCTCCGGAATAAAACAGTCTCACATCATCTATCTTGTGTTTTACCATAACGAGCCTGTCCAATCCCATGCCGAAGGCGAAGCCTTGATATTTATTAGAATCAAGCTTTGCCATCTCAAGCACCTTAGGATGCACCATGCCGGCGCCGGCCACTTCCAGCCATTTGCCGCCAAATTTAACATCCACCTCCACTGCCGGTTCAACAAAAGGAAAATAGCTTGGCCTAAAACGCACTTCCAAATCAGAATCACTAAAGAATTCTTTAAAATACGCTTTCATAACGGCTTTAAGATTGGCCATGTTTGCTTTCTCGTTTATCATTAAGCCGTCCAGCTGGTAAAATTGCGTTTCGTGCGTAGCGTCTGTGGCTTCGTTTCTAAAAACCCTGCCCATGGAAATAATTTTAATGGGTGGCTGGTTGCTTTCCAGATATCTTATATCTACCGAAGTAACGTGAGTTCGAAGCAAAAGCTTCTGCCCTATTTCTGCGCCATGACCGGAAGGTTCTTTCACCCAAAAAGTATCCCACATACTTCTGGCCGGATGATGAGAAGGGATGTTTAGAGCGTCAAAGTTGTAATATTCCGACTCTATTTCCGGCCCGTCGGCTATCTCAAAGCCCATAGACTCAAAAATCCATCCGGTCTTCTCCATGGCTTGCGTAAGCGGATGCAAATGCCCCACCGCCGGTCTTTTGCCCGGAGCCGTTACGTCTATAAATTTTTTGACCTTATTTTTATCCATTATTTAAATAATAGCAGATTTTTGGCATAAAAAAAGCCCCACAAGTTTCCTCTAATGAACTTGTGGGGTAATAAATTATATAAAGAAAAAGAAAAAACAAAGAAAAAATGCTAACTTACTGCTTTTAAAACGTTGACGATCATGCACTTGTGCGCGCAATCTTTACAACTAAGTTCTTCCCTCGCCTTTCTCCGAAAGGTTGAGAGAAATGCGACTTTTAAAAACTTATCGTGAGCCAATATATCACAAATTTTGCCTTTGCCTTCGCACATAACTACCAAGCGGCCTCTTGAACCGCTTTTCAAGTAAAAACCTTCAAGGTTTTTACTTTCCCTCGTGTTTTCTTCGCAGAATATGTCTTCTGCGTATCTCTCTCCCATTAGAGAGAGATTGAAATACGCGTTCTTCACCCCGCTACATACCAAGTTTCCGCCCAACGGAATTGCCTTACTCATGCTTCCCCCTTTTTTTAAATATATAAAATAAAATAAAATTTTAAATTTTATAAATCGCTTCCTCCTTTCTCCTTCTTCCTCTTTACTTATTACTCATATTATTAAAGTACGAGACATTTTTATAATAGCAAAATATCAAAAATTGTCCAGAAAAATAAAGACTTGGCAATGAAACCGCCAAGTCAATTAAATCTTTCTTTTTGGGAAATAATTGTCGGAATTTCTTAATTTTTGAGACCTGTCTCTGCCACAGTATCTGTCGCCTTCAGTGCATTTGCCATTCCTGTAGCATGGCGGCTCAAATATGTTAAGAAGCGGATGTTTTTTCCCAAACTTTTCTTCTATCGCCAATCTTTGCAATTTCCCAAGATGATATATCTCTTCTTGAGCGCACCAACACAAGCGCTTGCCCTGCTCGTGGGCTATGGCGTTAAAAGAACCTGCTTTCTCATAAGTTGCCATCGCGCCATACGGAGCGAGTATCATAACAAGAGTCTCCGGCGCAAATCTGCCGATTTTCTTCCACTCATTCAGGTAACTTATAGCTTCTTGCTCAAGCCCAAGCTCTCTTAAAATCGGCGGTAAGTAAAAGTCGCCGGTAAATTGAGGAGCGCTTCGCCGTATCGTCCTGTGCCTTTGATCCTGCCCCATTGCGGCTAGCGATATTTTTATTTTGGTCGCAATCTCTCCGATTGAATTATTCATCATCTCCGGCGTAAAATGCAATCTGTCCACTGGATGCGTAATATCATCGCTTGGTTCAACGAATTTATCCGCGTTATAAATATTAAGCAGTTCAAGCTCCGGTTCATGCTTAACTCCTCTTATGGAAATATCATTCAAACTTGCCGCCCAGTCTGTTTTTCTCCTCCTTTCCAGATTAAACATAAAAACCGTTTCCGGATACTTGTCTGTAAAAAGCCGTACCATCTCTTCGGTAACATATCTCATGGGCGGTGTCCACGCGGATTCATACATCGCGATTAAAGCGGTTTTATTTAATGTTAGATTAAAGGCAGTAGGGAAAATAACCGGAATAAACATTCTCATTTGCTCTTGCGCGTATTTGGGAATATTTTTCTTTATTATTTCGCTGGCAAAAGGCCGCTCTTCCGACACAAATTTTTCCGCGACTTCTTCCGCCTTTTTTATATTGCCGTGATAGATACCAACGCCCCGCTTTACGTAATTCATCACTTTTTCCAAAATCTCGCCATCAACTTCCGGCCAAAATTGCTTTATATATTTTTCTATTTTCGCGTACGCGTCTTCCGGTTCAAGAAACATTTTGGCGGCATAACGTCCGCTGCGTTGATCGGAATTATAGAAAGGATGCGCGAGATGCATGCCGAAAGTGATATCACCCACGGCAATACCCTCCACGGCAAAAGTTACGGAATGATGCTGAAGCGTGGTGTGATGACTCGGCTTAAACAATCTCTTCTCCACATCCAAGCGTTTGCCGAATTCCGGTATGACGGATTGATAGCATACCCCCGCCGCGTGACTGGCAAGATCAAGAGGATCAACATCGGTTTTGGCTATAATTTTTATATCCATTTTTCCCCTTACTTTCTTTGTACGAATTTTAATTTTTCTAAAATAATTTTACTGATTTCTTCAGGCTTTAATGGCGCGCTTCTTTTCGCGCAGTTAATTTTTATCCAATTATTGCTTTTCTTCACGATCTCTATGGCGTTTTTCTTGGCATCCTCAAGATGTCGGCTGTCGCTCTCATGTATGTCTTTTTTACCGTTAAGATATTTTTTCCTGTCTTGAGCCGACTTATTGCCAAGCAACCTCAAGCTTACATCAAGTGGCATATCAAGGTAGATTATAGTATCCGGCTTTGGCAATTTAAACACGCCATACTCCAGCTCATCAAGCCATTTTAAGAATTCTTTTCTTTTCTTACCGTCCTTTATTTTTCCACCTTGATGAATTTGATTTGAACTTACGTATCTATCCGATATCACGATGCTTCCTTCTTTCAACCATTTCTCTATTTTTTCTTTTGTTTCAAACCTGTCTCCCGCGTAAAGAATTGAGGCCAAATACGGACTCACTTCAGAAGCGCCGCCAAACTCGCCGGACAAATATCTACCAACCATTTTGCCGAAAAAGTTTTTTTCATACTGAGGAAAGTCAATGGTTTTTACATTGCGCCCTTGCTTCCTTAGCTCCATTTCAAGCAGACCTGTCTGGGTCTTTTTGCCGCTCCCATCCGTTCCGTCTATTACGATGAATTTCCCTTTTTTATTAATTTCCATAAATCGGAAATTTTTTGCAAAGCGCCGTCACTTCTTTTTTAATATTTTTCAAAACTTTTTCGTTTGAACGATTTTCCACCACTTCGTTTATCCACTTGGCGATTATCTTTATTTCTTTCTCCTTCATCCCTCTTGTGGTGATGGCCGGCGGCCCCAAGCGAATACCGCTCGGATCGGCGGCGCCACGAGGATCATCTGGAATCATGTTTTTATTTATAGTAATGCCGGCTTTATCCAAAACTGTTTCCGCTTCCTTGCCGGTTACACCCTTGCTTGAAAACACATCCACAAGCACAATATGATTTTCCGTTTTGCCGAAGATTATTTTAAAACCAAATTTTTCCAGCTCTTTGGCCAAAGCTTGAGTGTTTTTTACAACTTGCTTAGCATAAGTTTTAAAGGCCGGTTTTAAAGCCTCGCCGAAGGCAACTGCTTTGGCGGCGATATTGTTCATGTGCGGGCCGCCCTGCAAACCCGGGAAAACGGCTTTGTCTACGCCGGCGGCAAATTCTTTTTTGCATAAAATCATACCGCCTCTCGGACCACGCAAAGTTTTGTGCGTGGTGGTGGTTACAATGTCAAAATACGGCACCGGATTAGGTATAGCTTTTCCGGCCACAAGACCGGCGATATGCGCCATGTCCATCATAGATACGGCGCCGACTTTTTTGGCGATTTCGCTGATTCTTTTATAATCCAACTGCCTTGAATAAGCGGAGAAGCCGGCGAGAACCATTCTCGGTTTTTCTTTTATAGCCAATTTTTCCAATTTGTCGTAATCTATGCTGCCGTCTTTCTCTGTCTTATACGGAATAAATTTATAAATTTTTGAAGCGAAAACAGCCGGATGTCCGTGAGTGAGATGACCGCCATGGCTCAGATCCATACCCAAGACTTTATCGCCGGGCTTAAGCACCGAAACAAAAGCGGCCAGATTGGCCGGCGCGCCGGAGATAGGCTGCACGTTTACATGTTCGGCGCCAAAAAGTTTTTTAGCTCTTTCTATGGCAAGATTTTCCACCGCGTCGGTAAATTCCTGACCGGCGTAATATCTTCTGCCCGGATACCCTTCGGAATACTTATTGGTTAAAACGGTCCCGAGAGCTTCAAGCACCGCTTCCGACACATAATTCTCGGAAGCCACCATCTCAATACCCTCTTCTTGCCTTTTAAGCTCGCCAACGGCAGCTTTGTAAATTTGACTGTCTTGTTTCTTGAGTTTGTTTAAGTTATTCATTGTTTTATTTTAACACATTTTAACTACTTCCCATGACACTTCTTGTATTTCTTCCCTGATCCGCACGGGCAAGGATCGTTGCGACCGGCCATCGGCGGCTTGGAATTAGTTGCTTGTCTGTTGCCGGCAGAAGCGCTTTCTCCTTGCGGTTTCCCCAATACAGCACCGGATGGATGCATCTCTATGGTTTGCTGCGGTCTCGGCGCTTGCGTCTCGCCGGCTCTTAAGACCATTTCCGCGATAGTATTGTCTATGGAAATTTCCAGCCCCCTAAACAATTTCAACCCCTCATTCTTATATTCCACCAAAGGATCTCTCTGTCCGTAAGCTCTAAGACGCACTGATGATCGCATATAATCCATGGCCTCAAGATGCTCAATCCAAAGCATGTCTATTGCTTGAAGCATAAGGAGTTTTTCAGTATTAAAGAACGCCTCATCACCCATCTTGTTTCTCTTCTCCTCCAATTCTTTTTCTTTATCAGGTAAAATATCTTTTAGCTCGCTCATGACAAAATCATTATTCGCGAATAAAATTTTTCTCCTTCTGTCATAGATAATTCTTCTTTGATGATTGAGCACATCGTCATACTCAAGCAAATGCTTTCTGGCGTCAAAGTTAAACCCTTCTATTTTAGATTGCGCCGATTCTATGGCCCTGCTTAAAAATCTGTTTTCTATCGGATGATCTTCCGGTATGCCAAGCCTGCCCATCATATTCTTCATCCTGTCCGAGCCGAAGATTCTCATCACGTCATCTTCAAGCGAAATGAAGAATTGCGTTGCTCCCGGATCACCTTGCCTGCCGGAACGGCCTCTTAACTGATTGTCTATCCTTCTGGCCTCGTGCCTCTCCGTGCCGATTACGAAAAGCCCTCCAAGCTTTCTTACATCTTCCGCCTCCGCTTCCGAGGAAGGGTTGCCGCCTAACTTAATGTCCACGCCTCTGCCAGCCATGTTGGTGGCGATAGTTACTCCGCCCTTCTTACCTGATTGAGCGATAATCTCTCCTTCCTGTTCGTGCTGTTTGGCGTTTAGCACCTTATGCTCCACGCCATCCAGCTTAAGCAAAGAGGAAAGATATTCGTTTTTTTCTATGGAGACAGTGCCCACCAAAATCGGCTGGCCGGTTTTATTTACTTCTTTTATTTTTTCGGCAATGGCTTTAAACTTTCCCTTTTCCGTTTGAAAAACAACATCCTGCCTGTCTTCTCTCGCTATCGGCTTATTGGTAGGCATGTTTACCACCTCAAGATTGTATACCTTGCTAAATTCCTCGGCGGAAGTAAGAGCCGTACCGGTCATGCCGGATAGCTTCTTGTACATTCTAAAATAATTTTGGAAGGTAACGCTGGCCAAAGTGCGAGACTCTTTCTGTATGCTTACTCCTTCTTTGGCTTCCACAGCTTGATGAAGACCTTCAGACCAACGTCTGCCAGGCATAAGTCTGCCTGTAAACTCGTCCACGATAATCACTTGATCATCTTTTACCACATATTCTTTGTCTTTGCGAAAAAGAGCTTTGGCTCTTATGGCAGTCTCAAGATGATGCACATATTTTATGCCTTTTTCCGTATATATATTGCTCACGCCAAGAATTTTTTCCACTTTATCTATACCTTGATCGGTTAGAGAAATGGCTCTCATTTTTTCATCCACCATAAAATCTTTGTCTTTCTCCAACTTCTCCGCTATTTTGCTGAATGTGCCATAAAAATCACTTGTTTCCGATCCGGGAGCGGAAATGATAAGCGGAGTTCTGGCCTCGTCTATTAAGATGGAATCTATCTCATCCACAATGGCGTAATGGTATTCTCTCTGAGCGATGTTGCCGATATCATAAGCGATATTATCTCTTAGATAATCAAAGCCGAATTCATTGTTTGTGCCGTAAGTAATATCGGCGGCATAGGCCTCTTTTCTTGAGCACGGCTTTAAAAACTCGTGCACCACGTGAAATGAACCAGTAGCATCTCGCAACTCATCAAGCGTATCAACGTCGGACTCAGGCGCGCTTGAACGATGAGCCGGATCATACAAATAACTTGAATCGTGATTGATGCAGCCAACGGTTAAGCCAAGCGCGTTGTATATTTGCCCCATCCACACGGCATCTCTTCTGGAAAGATAATCGTTTACCGTTACCACGTGCACACCCTTACCTTCAAGCGCGTTTAAATAGGCGGGCAAAGTAGCCACAAGTGTCTTCCCTTCTCCCGTTCTCATCTCGGCAATCTTGCCTTGATGCAAAACAATGCCTCCCATAAGCTGCACGTCAAAGTGCCTCTGGCCAAGCGTCCTCTTGGAAGCTTCTCTTACTAAAGCAAAAGCCTCCGGCAAAATATCATCAAGACTTTTTCCTGAAGCAATCGCCGTTTTAAGTTCCTGTGTTTTGGCTTTAAGCTCTTCTTGCGAGAGTTTGGAAAATGGTTCTTCAAGCTCATTTACAGAAATAACAATCGGCTCCAGTTTTTTAAGAAACCGCTTGTTTGGATCTCCGATAATTTTTGATACGAAAGACATGAATGCTGATGAAATTTAGAAATTAGAAATTAGCCCTTAATCTTCGGCACTCTAAAACCAAGAAAGGACATGGCGGCAGTGCCAAGTATGGCTATGCTTAAAACAAAGGTCACATCTATTTGATCGCTTTTAAGCACGAGATAAGTGGATCCAAACCAGACTGTTGCCACCGCGATGGCCACCCAAGGATATTTCATAAAAAATTAAATTATTTTGATGATTTTAACAACGACCTTATTTCTTCATTTGTTTCCGCGTAATCGGACACGATTTCCATAATTCTTTCTTTAGCCACGGAACGACGTTCTTTTTGAATCTCAACAAGCTCCAGAAATTCCTCCCAATCGCCATCCTCAACCGACATGATTTCCTTTTTAGCTGAATTTAATTCATTTTCCCTGTCTTTGATTACAGCCTCTATTTCACCAAGGGAATATTCATTAATGAATGCTCTAATTGCTCCCATCATATCAAAATCACTGGAGATATGCAAAGTTACCATTTCGGCAGTTGCCAACACCCTAAAAAACAGCACTATTTCAGAATCAAACACTATTCCGTACTTCTCCGCCTCCCAAAGTAAACGAAAAAACACGGAAGACGAGCTACGTCTTGCCACAGAGAGTTCTTTATTGCTGGCAGCTTCAATCCATGGTTTTAAAATGGCTTCCGCTTTCACGCTGAAATCTTTTATAATCACTTTTTTAATTTTCTCAAAATTGTATTTTCTTGAGAAAGCAATGATTCTTTTAAAGCGCCATCGGCGGGTGATAAAGAGGGGCTTGAATAAAATAGCATACCATTTTGGTTGGAAGTCGTTTCTATGATCAGAATCATTAATTTGAGTTAGTATTTTCTTGATTATCTTATTCATTTTACTATTTTATGTAAACATCTAAGGAATTTATCTACCATTGGATATTTTTTTAGTAATGGCTTTAGGCTAGTTCTATATCGTCTTGTTCTTACGCGTATCTTAGCTGTTAATGATAGCTTTCTAAAATAAATATCTCGAAGTTTTTTCACCTCAGGTGCCGTTATGTCAGTTTCTTTAGTGTTCATACTGCCATTTAGACCAGTTATATGAAAAATGGCTAAGTCATCTTCGATTTTATGAGGCCTGATTCCAGCGGCTAGCATCTTCAACCAAAGCTCGTAATCGGTAGGGTAGGGAAACGCTTTTCTTATACCGCCAACCCTAAAGTAGGTTTCTTTTTTAAAAAAAGATGAGATTGTGGGTATTAAATTTCGCTCAACCATCATTTCGAGTGTTATGTTTGTCTCATCGCCGAGTCGTGAGTGTATGCTGCCATCTATATTAAGAGAGTTGGTCGCAGAATACACCCACTCAATGTCATGATCTTGGAAGGCCGAATTTATTTTATAAAGGGCTCCTGGTAAAATTTCATCATCATGGGGTAATAAGCCGAATATTTCTCCAGTAGCTAGTCGATAACCGTTAATAAGGGCATCGGCGGCATTATTATCATCTTCATATGCAATCGGTACTCCGTATTCTTCGAATATCTCCTTAGTATTATCCGTGGATGGTCCGACGCAGGCTAAAATTTCAAGATTAGGATAGTTTTGTATTTTTAAACTATCCAATGCCCTGCGTAAATGTTGAGCGCCATTCCTTACCGGCATGACTATTGATATTTTTTTTAAATTTTTTGACAATTTTTCCATAAAGGTTCAGATGTAGAACGACGTTATCCTATTGTTTAAAAATGACTTCTTGGCTGGTATATAGGTCCTCAAATACCAAAAAGTCAGGCCTAGACTTTGATACAGTAATTTTTTTATTTTTTAAGCGAAGCGTTTGAAAAAATTGATCAATATGAGGAACAGAATATTTGATAGTAGCATTTAACGGTAATTTAATCTTGGCAGGTAAATTTTTGCGATATAATAGGCGCATACTCTCGCTGTCAAATCTATTACATCTTGCCTTTTTGTCACTAAGTGCAGTTGCTATTTTGCCAGTATATCTAAGGACCAGACCTATGTCCGATGGGCTCCTTCTGTCGAGGGATTGATCCCAAAGGTAGAACATTTCTAGTATCTCAAATCCAGCATTAATAACTAGATTTATAATATTATCTTCGGTAAAATTACTTTTATGTGGTAAGTAAAGTGCGTCGCTCCAGTTTATGTAAGCCCATATAGAGGGAATTTCAAGGTAAAGAATGCTATTTTTATTGCGTAGTAAGTTTTTCAAATGGTACATTATAAAAGTTGGTTGATCAATATGCTCGAAACACTGAGAGAATATAATTAAATCATACTTTCTTTTTTTTGTTACTAAATTTTCTATTGCGTCGCATACGACATCTATCTTTAAGATCCTTTTAAGATAATTTACCTTATTTATCTCTGGCTCAACGGCCTCAACCTTGAAACCGTGTTTTCTAAATACGTTAGTGCCTGTACCGTAGGCAGCGCCCACGTCAAGCATCTTACCGCTATTGAGATATCTAGATATAATATTATAATATTTTTCGTATCTTTGTTCTCTAGACATTTCTTCTAGTGGATTGAAAACTTCTAATTTTTTAGTCTGAATCAACTTCCAGCATTTTTTAAACCACCTCAAGTTAGGGCTTACGGTTCTAAAGATTAACAAACAATTGTGGCAGATATCTGTCGAAAAGATTTCCAATGCATAGTTGATATAAAGCTTGGCGATGGATCCAATGTTCTTGGAGTAACATAGGGGGCACTTTTTAATGATCAATAAATCGGACCCATCAATAGGGTAGGTCCTGTGTTTTTTCTCTTTAATAACAATTTGTTTCAATGCGGCTTCCTTGAATGGATCAGTAGTCAGGAAGTCACTATTTCTGAGGGTCCTCATATATTTTTTATTAGTTGACTTGAGTCTAGCCATTTCGTGTGGGAGAGTGGGTGTTTGGATATTAAATCGTAAAATAGACCCAGTTCATTGGTGAAATGTTATCATATGAAATAAAAAAAACAAGAGTAAAAACACTCATGAAAACAGGACTTTTGTATTAATAAAAAAACCGCATTTTGATGCGGTTTAGATCCACGAAAGATTTAAAGCTAGTGATGGCCAGCGATCTCTTCATGAGGGTTCTTATTTCCGTAAAGATAAGCACCTCGACGATTACCCCACCAGACCATCTTTTGGTACCACTCATCCCAGGATTTCCAGATTTCGGTGGTGCGATCGATGGTGTAACTGTGGTCTTCGAATTTAAGCTGTTCTGTTTGACCAATAAGTGTGTATCTGTATATTTCCCAAATATTGTAAGATAAAGATATTCGCATATCGTTGCCTTGAAATGGCAACTTAATTAAAGATCTATTTAACTTAAGTGCGTCAAATAGTGGCCCAGTAAATTGTCCTGGTTCTACAAGTAGTATCATCATTGTTCTGGCTTCTGCATATAGTTTCTCCAATTTATTCTCTCGGCATACTTTTATAAATGCATATTCGTCAGGTGGCCACAGAATATCCAGATATTTCTTTGAGTGAAAGAATTCTTCTTGTGTGCCATTCTGAATGCCTCGGGAGAATTCCTCAAAGAAGTCTAGTATTTCGGTAAAAACTGGCGATTG